>Ga0307507_10000407_pt1 | contig 89404 bp, 10 predicted proteins | sample 7_EM_MG_FD_207223 | JGI IMG/M metagenome (GOLD analysis project Ga0307507, IMG submission 207223) | Populus trichocarpa ectomycorrhiza microbial communities from riparian zone in the Pacific Northwest, United States - 7_EM | ecosystem: Host-associated > Plants > Roots > Unclassified | place...
TTTTACTATATAGATTACTTATACTTAGATATATATAGCTTAATCTTTAAGCTAAGTATATAACTACTAGCAGAATTAACTAAGTAACTATCTTAAACTAAGGTAGCCTTTTGTCTTAGGAGAACCTTACCTAAATACTCCTAAAGGAGCAGAGTTGGTTATAAGGAAGGGGTGCCTCTAAAAGGCACCTATTATAGAACTACCCTATAGTACCTTATACACGCCTACCTATTTCTACTGCTTTGACCTTTACTATATTCTGCTCGCCCTATTAGTAAAACTTAGCAGAACATAGCAAAATATAGCGGGATATATACTCCGGCACTATTACGTGTCTTATATATAAGATAGCACTTATTAACCTAGTAACTATATAACGATATATATCCCTTTTCTCCTATTTTCTTACTTTCTCTCTTTATATAATGTCTTAACTTTATTACACAGTCTATATATATAGCTTAATAATATCTACTTTGCTATATATTATTGTTACTTATATTTACTTTATAATAGTACCTAATCCGGAACTATATTAGAAATATAAGGCTTAACTAAAGCTGTTTAATAGACTATCTAATTGCCCTTACTAAGTTTCCTAATACCTAGTTATAAGTTATTAATAAAACCGCTCTAAGTTTTCTATAATATATTAAAACTTGCTAAAATTTTCTATTTCTAATCTAAAGTATAGAATTAAAATCTCTCCAAATATGGAATAATTAGTATATATTACTTATCTCTTTTTCTGTAATTTTATCTTTCTTACCTAACTATTCTAATACTTTTTGCTTATTACCTTCCAATATTCCTTTTTTTTGTATTTCTAAATGGATCTACTTTTAAACCTCTCTATCTGTAAACCCTAACATTGCCACTACTGCCTCTTTTAATACCCTTATATACTGGCAGTAGGCTCTTCCTCTCCATTAAAATCCCTACCCCCTTTCTTTGTTTTCCTCCTATAAATAGTAGATATGTTGTGGTGCCTAGTAAGTATTATATTATAAAAATTGCTAGAATTGGACCCTCTCTAAAATCCCTATCTACTACTCCATTGTCTTTACCTCTTCCATATTACCGCAATTCTCCCATCTATATGTTGTCTCCCCCCTATATTGTGCCTTATATATAACGCAACCGATTTTCTACTCCTTAAACTGCTAAGGTAAATCCTCTATCCCTAACCTCTTATATGCGCGCCATTCTATTCTCCTCTGTTAGATAATATCCTAACGCTGTCTCTTACTTGTAAATTCATTCTATATAGCTATTACTCCTTTGTTTCCTTCTAATCCATTATTTTCTTTACCTTTTAATTCTATTACCTTTGCGTCTAACCCGTTTATATTTTCTAACTGCTTATCTTCCTACTTAGATTTACTTGTTATGCCTAACCCTTTAGTTTTATTAACTGGAGCTACGTCTAACTGCTTGCTTAGAGTCGCTCCTTAATTTTCTACTACTACTCTTCCTTTCTTTGTCCCCCTTGGGTTGCCCTTATAGATAGTATACCTCTCCTCCCCTATTTCGCAACCTATATAATTAATCCGTCTGTCTATTTTGTTTATCTCCTTATCTAAAGTAATCTATCTGCAATTCTTGCCTAATATAAACTCCTTTATTAACTTATCTACCTTCTATCCCTACTCCTCTACTCTCTTTCTATCTCTTACCGTCTACTATACCCGTATAATAATTACCTCGCTCTTTAATCCATCTCGTCCCACTCTTCTACTCTCTTGTATATAGTTATGCATCTTCTTTAGTATTCTTATATGTATAACTACTTATATACTTTATGCGTTAATACCTAACCCTAGCGTGTTTGTTGCTGCGAATACTTACTCTTACCTATTAGTTAGCTGCTGTAAAATCCGCTTCTTTATATCTGTCCCTATATTGTGGTAATATACGCTATAGCCTACTGCCTTTGCCACCCTTTTAGCCTATGTGATTTCCTTATACTATATAATAATCTGCCCTAGTATAGAATACTGCTTTTTCTTCTCCTTTACTAGTAACTGTACCTTATTATCTTCTTACCCCTATTTATATAAGTATACCTAATATTCTATATTTGTTCTTATTATCTTTTCTTAAAACTTAACTATATCTCTTCTATCTGATCCTATTGCTTTATAGAATTGGATTTCATTCCTTAGTAGTAACGTCGCTGTTAAATATATAAGTTGCGTCTACTTTTCCATTATCTCTACTAGTTTTAATATCCTTAGTTGCTATTTATTGTCTAAATCTAATATAATATGGTACTTATTAATTACAATCTAATCTAGCTACTTTATTGCTCTCTTTTTATCAATAAACCTACTAAATGCCGTCGATACTACTACTTTTGGTATGGCTAATATAATACTGGCCTAATAGGGCGGCCTTTGCCTGTTTTACTCCGCGTAGCTAATTTCTGCCTTATTATATCTATCTTTCAAGTCCTCTTGTAGTGAATTTAGTAGTATAATAACTATCATCACCCTAGTCCTTGTGCTTGCCGCTAGCAGTATAAAAAATATACTCTTCCCGCCTTCTATCTACATAATAATTAGCACCCATAACTATTATTATATAATGGCCTCTAATCTAGCTCTCTATAGCCCCTAAAACTCCACTTCTGGTCCCACTAGCCATTTTAGCTGCCTTTTTAGATCTATTTTATGTAATGCGCTCTATTACTAGAACTCCTTTTATTTCTACTCTACCTACACCTATTACTGTATGTTTAAATTAATATATCCTTCCTCCTATGCTAACTAAAATCCTAGGATATAGTGCTAATCCGCACTAACCTTCTGGAACTCCTACCTTTCTAATATAGTGTGGAATGGTGATTCTATTAATAGTCTTCCATATATTATCTTCTTTATCTGCTTATAATGTCCGGACTGCCTCTCCTGTGCATTATTGGTCTTATTACCGCTCTCCTTATTCTTATATACTAAATCCAAGTTTTAAAGAACGCCCTTATCTCTCGCTATTTCTCTTTATATAGCTGGGTAGATATACCACTAAATGCTTATAGAAATTTGCGTGTCTATTCTATCCAACGTCTCTTGCTATATTACTTTACGTATGTAATTAGGGCCCTAAAAGCCATCTAGGTTACTTAGTCTCTCTTTTAATTTAGATATATCCCCAGCTCTCTTACTATTGCCCTTACCCTCACCCTTGCCCTTACCCCTACCTTTATTGTTGCTCTATTTTGCTATATTGCTTTACTCCTAGTTATCTCCGTCCTTTTTATCCTTACTATTATTCTACTGTTCTTCTGGCTCCGGTTCCTATAAAAAGGCTTTAATTTTATCCTGCCCTCTATATAGCATCTATAAGATCTCTATGTATGGCTGAATAAGCTATAGGTAATATATAACTATCTTACTTACCTCTTTTAGTATATACTAATGGATAATCTTAACCTTCTTGCTCGCGCTATACCCTTTATAGTACAACGTTATAAATAAAACTAGTCCTTTGTTAATATAAACGCCTCTAGTGCCTTTGCCGTTTACGCCGTTCTTATACTAGATGCTTATAATCTCCATCCCTTACGCCAGCGTACTACTGGTTATGTGGACTAAAATAAACAGTCTCTTCTTAAATCTCTATATGGCCTATATATAGTTAAACACGCCTTAATCTTTCTATAGAATGCCTCTATTACTCTATTCTTTGTATATAAATTTCTTCTTTAGCTTCTCCTCCGCTAATACCTATCTAAATAGCTATTTCTTGTCGTCCTCTTTAAACGGGTTATAGGGGTCTTTTAGGAAATTCTAGCCTTCTATTATCTTGGTATGGTTATTATACAGCTCCTCTAACTTTAAATCTAGTAGTTATATAGTCCCCTTTTAGACTATGCCTTACTTATTAACATCTACTAAGAGCAATTCCTATAGTAGCTGCAATTAGACTGTTTTATATAGTCCCTTAACCATTAACTATAAATCTACTAGCGTAAATGTCTGCTTCTTAATTAAGATTTTGTTGCTATCTTACGCCACCCTCTTTTCCCTATTTATACTATATTGGATGCTGAACCTATATGTCCTTATATACAAAACCTAATCTATAGGAGTAGGCACTCCTCTATATATTATTAATATTATAAATTGGTGGACTATCTTCTTTACTAGCTTAAACGTAGATAGTGCCCTTATATTGCTCTTATGCGCTTCTAAGCCCTGTCTCCGCAATCTATGTATCTCTCTTTACCAAATTATATACGCCTAATAGGCAACTAACGCATGTGCTATTATTATAATTGCTAATAAAACTAGTATAAAGTTCTGAGCCTTAACCCATCCGCCCTTATTTACGTCTAAACCAATTACCGCCAGTCTGCTAATAATGCCGCTTTTATACTTATTTGCCTTTAGCTTATAGTTAAATATAGCTATTTAAAATACTAAATAAGCGTCCTTAATCTTCTGCCTTTTAGTATAGACGTCTAATTTACCCTCCTCCTTATTTCTGCTGGTAAGTGACTAAATGGAAAATAAGCATCCCTTTTAACGCGGAGTTAGTAAATACCACAGCCTTTTAGCCTTTATATGCGTTCTCTATAAATATTAGAGAATCTTAACCTAGTGGTTGCTATAGTTGCGGATTATTTATACTTTATGCTTCGCGTAAAATAGTTACTTATTTAAACGTTTTCTAATCTTTTGTCTGTTAATGTATTCTAATATAGATCTGCCTATTATATTTAACTAATATATCTTAAACGCTTGCCTAATTAATTGTCTTATTACTTTATATATGTCTGTTAACCCTTTATCCCCTTCCCTCTCTGCTAATTAGTCTAAAGAATAATGCCGCTGCTACTACCTTTCCTACTACCCCTACTACTCTTCTAGCTCTTCCCTAATAGTGGGCTACGTTAAATTAATTAATTTTTATTAAATATACTTTTGTACATACTCCTCCTAACCTATAAATTCCAGCCACAGGTTTATAATAAATTGATTAGTGTTCCCTTCTATTTCTCTTTTCTCTCTTGCTTTTTTAATCTCTTTTACTTGCCAATCTAGCTCTACCTTACTACGCTTAATAACTAGATTAAATCCTTGCACTATTCCCTCCCGTTGCTAGACTACTTAAAAATATCTCTGCCACTCTCCCTAAATAAAAAATCGCTAGTAGTCTTAATCCGCTATCTATATCTTATTTACCGTCTTATAATATTTTGCTTAGCTGTTTCCTCCTTACTTCTGGTAATTAGCCCACTTATGCTCTTCCTTATAATATTCCTAGATGCCTCTAATTATTTGGTAAATATATGCATCTAGATATGCTATGCTATCTTCACCTTCCCATTTATATAAAAATCCATTATAGAATACCGGAAGCCCTGGGATAACCTTAACAAGCTTTTATAGGTAAATAACTTTGTCCTTTATCTAAGCAACGTTGTCTAACTCCCTAATAAACCCTATAGTGGCTTCCCTTGTCTTCTTAGATGTTTTCCCCTTATATTGGTTAGATAAATGCCTGTCACGGGGCGCGGAACTATAGCAGCTGAACGTATGTATTCAAGGAGTCTACAAGACGTTGCGCGATCGATCGTAAGGGTCAAGGGCGTAAGGAGGTGATATACCTACGCGTAGCTGACGTAAGCTGTACGCGAGGTGTATATAAGAGCACGGGGCTCTCCTATAGAGGCCCCTGCGGTGTAGTTCCATGACACTACCCCCCCTCCTATAGAGGCGGAGCTCCGGCGACGCTGTGGTTGCTATATACATATAGTAAGGTATAGAGAAGAAAAGGAAATATCGCTAAAGGCTTACAACAACGTCATGTAATAAGACTTGGCACCTAAGAATTCAATTAATTAGACAACTTTAACCACCGGTCAAAGTTCCTAGACATCTTAACGATTTTATGGTCATGTAATCGCAATCTGCGGCAATCTGACGGCAATTTGCCCTTATGTAGCAATATACGGGTTAACTCTATAAGGGCTCCTATAGAGGATTAGGCACGAAGTCTCTGCTTAGGCCCAGTTTCTGTAGGTTTATATAGTAAAAATCGCTGATTAGATCCTTTGCATTTTTAAAGTCTTCCTATAGTTGCCATTCTGGCTGGTCTATATCGAATCCTGTGTAGATAGCTCTATAGTAGAGCCGCTGTCCCCTGCCTTTGCCACGGTATTTAGAGTTAATAATTTGTTTAATAGTCCACTCCTTATAGTTCTCGTCTTTGTTCTTATCTCGGATTAGTACTAGTGGAGGTTTAGGCTATATCTGTCCTAGTAAGGGGTTAGGCTAATAAAGGTATAGTAGCTATAGGTGAAATACAGGCTATATCCCGCGGGTGGCTAGGGTAGGTGGGAGCTCTAGCTTATATACAGCTCCCCTGTTAATAACTTATTTGATTTAATAGGGGCCGAGATTCTTATAATCGAGTAACTTTATAGGCCTCTATGTAGAGATATTGCGTGCATTTAGCTATACCTAGTCGTCAACACGCATCTCCGGTGGTGGCGCTCTATAATAGTCAGCGAAGTAGGCCTACTTTGCTTAAGCCCAGGCCATTTCTCCCTTGCAGTAGTCGAGTAGATTTTTCATGCAGTCTGCATGTTGGTTGGCAAGTAGCATCTTAAGGCGTTTTCCATATAGCAGTTTCTTATTAATAGGTTCTGGTGGCTCTATGCCAGATTGGGGGTGATAACCCTTGTTTGCGAAGAACGGGGTAAGTCCTGTGGTGGTTAAGACGTAGTTATTCGCTGCGAATTTACCTAGTGGAAGGTGATCTACCTAGTTATCCTAACTATAGGCAACTACCTGTCGTAGGTACGCTTTTATGCTAGCATTAGCTTTTTCCGGTTGCCCGGCAGTTTCGTGGTGGAAGGATATAGATATCTTAATAGAGGTGCTAAGACGTTGGCAGATTCGTCTCTATACATCAGAGTCAAACTGTGTGCCTTAGTTAGACGTAATCAAGTCAGGTAGCCTATGTAATCAATAGACTTTACAGAGGAAGGCGTTAGTAACATTACTAACGGCTACGCCTTTAGTAGGGACGTAGTGGCGCTCTTTTATAAGTCGGCATATTATCATAAGGATATTCTTATAGGTACGGCCGTGTTGTTTATAGGGTGGTAGGTTAATAACAAAATCTATAATAATATCTGCCTATTGTTATATGGGTACTGGTAGAGGGTGTAGTAGTCCTTAGTACTTTGTATTAAAGGCCTTAGTATGCTTATAACTGTGGCAGGCACCTATAAAGCGTTTAACTAAGTCTGTTATCTTGGGCTAGAAGTAGTATCGGCTAAGGAGCTTATAGATCCCTCCTTTTCCTAGGTGGCCGCTTAACCGGAGGTTGTGGGCCATTTAGATTAGTTGCCGTTGTAGGTTTTCTAAGTTAGGGATAAATAGGCGGCCTCTATAGTAGAGCCTGTTCTCTTTTACTTCTAAGGCTGCTATATCAATCTGGCCTAAGCTTTAGAGGTTTATAGGCAGTGTATAGGTACTGGCGGTCTTTGCGGCAATAAGTTAATATAGTAGTAGGTCAATGGAGGTGTTATATACTGCGGTAATAAGCTTGTTAATTTTAGGAGGTAATTCTAGTTCTATAGTATAAAGCTAAGGTGTAGTTGGCTCTGTTATAGGTAGCATACCTAGGGCTAAGTTCTATGCTTTTAGGATCGTCTATTATTGGAACTGATTATAGGGGTCATCTTCTAACTAAAAAAGGTCTTGCGAGCGGCATATTAGGCTATTAGGCTTAGTGCCTTGTACTCCTAGTCTATATATAATTTTAAAGTTAAAACCGGAGAGGAACTCGTTCCAACGTGCTTAGTATTGGTTTAGCTACTTTATGGTTATAAAGTACTCGAGGTTATAATAATCTATAAGGACTTCAGTTAGCTGGTTGGGTTCTGCTAAGGAGAGTTCTGGTTAGAATTCTTTAAACGCTTATATAATCGCAAGGAGTTCCTTGTTATAGATCTTATAGTTATACTCTTATAGTATAAGCTTAGACGAGTAGAATGCGACTAGGTAGAGGAGGCCGTTATTACCTATCTGGGAAAGGATGCCTGCGTTAATATGGTCTAAGGAGTTGGTTTTAAGATAGAGTTATTGTCCTGGTGTAAAGTAAGCTAGGATAGGTGCTTTAATAAAGGCATTTTTAAGGTCTTAGAACGCTTTCTTGCATTTAGGCGTCTAAGTAAAGCGTAGGTGCGTTTTTCTTCCTTTTATAGAAAGGCCCTTCATTTGCATTATTGCTGTAAGTGGTGCTACTACGCCTAAGAAGTTGTATATAAATTTCTAATAGAAGTTGGCGAAACTGAGGAAGGCTTATACGTCCTTAATATAGTTAGGGGCTTGCCATTCGGCAATTATACATACCTTCTTAGGGTCTATATGGACACCCTTAGTAGTGACAATTAGTTTAAGGTATTTTACTTCTGTGACTGAGAATTCGCACTTCTTTAAATTAATATAAAGTCCTGCTTCCCTAAGGCGCTATAGGACCTTTTAAACGTGCTTAGTATACTTAAAAGGGTTATTGCTGTAAATAAGTATGTTATCTAGGTACGCAGAGCAGAAGTTATCAAGGTAGTCCCATAAGGCGTTATTAATGTAGCTTTAAAAGGCGCCTGGGCCATTACATATGCTAAAGGGCATGACGGTATATTCGAATTGGCCGAAGCGCGATATAAATGCGGTTTTCCATTTATTACCTTTCTGTATTTAGAAATAGTTAAAGGCGGCGATAATATTAAGTTTAGTATAGATTTTGGCTTAACTAAGCCGCTTAAGGGTCTCGCGTATAAGCGGTACTGGGTATTGGTTCTTAATTGTAATAGTATTAAGTCCTCTATAGTTAACGCAGAATTGGATACCTCCCCCTGGCTTCTTGGCAAGAAGGATAGGGGTAGCTGCTAGTAATATACTGGAACGAATAAACCCTTTGTCAAGGTGCTCATTAATATACTTTTTTATAACTAGGAGTTTATCTTTTAACATTAGGTAGGGTCTCTTATAAGGTGGCATTTTCCCTTGTTTAATATTAATGGCATAGTCATTAGGTTAATGTGGGGGGAGTATATCTGCGCCCTTTTATAAGCATATGTTGATAAAGTCATAGTACCTCTTAGGGAGGAGCTTACGGAGTTCCTTATTAGTAAGTCCTTTTTTAAGGTTTATAAACTTCTTAAAGTTTAAAGGTAAAAGTCCGTAGAGTTCTATAGGGGCATCGTCTTCTGGGAGGTTAATTATGTCTATTCTGTTACTATAGAGGATATGGTCCTGTTCTTTATTAAGCTTATATAGTTGTAATTAGAAAGCTGCAGCAATGGTCCAGCCTTTCTTACGTGCTATACGGTAGAAGGCCGCAGCACTTATATAGTAGTAGTTAGTTATAGGTGGGGTAATAAGGGGTTCCTTAGGTTAATATCCTAGGGAGTAAATAGAGGCGGCTAGGCTATACCCTAGGCAAGTCTCTCTACAGTATTTAGAGTTAAAGGTTACTTCTCTCTTTTTCCAGTTAATAGTAGGGTTGTGTTGTTTAAGCCAGTTCATTCTAAGGATAATAGGGTAGTTAGCAAGTGGTATAATATAGGCCCAGAGCTCTTCCTAGTGCCCATTTATATCTAGGTAGAGTTGTGCTATATAGGTAATTTTCTGTGCGGTATAATTACTGTTAGCAAGTTATAGGGCGCGGGCTTTAGTAAGGGGTAAGGTAGATAGGTTATAAGTGCGTATAAATTAGGTATCTATAAATTTATTAATAGCTCCGCAATTAATTATAGAACGGCTTTTATATTGCTTTTTGGCAGTAGTTCCTATTATAGGTAAAACTATCTGTTTCCGTCCGTTTATCTTTACTGAGTTATCTATTAAGTAGGCTAATATATAGATCCCTCTATTATTAGGGCGTTTTAACCCGCGACTTAGGGCTAGGACTTAGCGTTTTCCGCTTCCGTATCCAACTCTACTACTATTACTGTGTCTTCGTCTTGTACAGTGGTGGTGCGTAATAAGGTGTTTGGTGTTTAAGGTATAAAGTTAAGTATTAGGCAGTAATTACCGAACCTGGCCATTAGGCAGTTTAGGTTCTCACAATAACAGCCTTCTTAACGGCATCTATAGCAGCGCCCTAGCTTTTAAAGTAGCTCGCGCTCTCCGTCTAGGAGCTTACATAGGAAGGTTGGTATAGAGAGGTTAATATTAGCTCTAGTATTTATAGTAGGCGTTAGTGACCTAGTGTATATAGGTATAGTTGGCCCAGAGGGCTTCTATATAGGAGCCTTTAGGTAAGAGTTAGCAGTAGAGATCTAATTCAGCCGTCGTTTAATCTTCCGTAGGGCTGCCACCATGCTATATATATTATTATAATTATGACTAGCGGCAGCATAACTAAGGCGATAGGTGACCTTTTTAAGGAGATCTTCCTAGTCTTCAGCGTCGTCTTAGGAGAGGACTCCAGTGTATTCCTAGAACTTAACATAGAACTCGTTAAATAACTTAGTAGGACTTATCTTTAGGGCGTATAGTTTGGCTCAACTGGTGGCCACTAGGTCATAGTTGCGATATATTAGGTTAAAATTATTAAGGACCTCCTAGTAGGACTGCCACTTCTAGGGGCTATTGGTCTCCTATTAGGCGAAGAGTCTATTAAATAGGGTACCCTTTATACGCCCGATAATATAACCAATCTTAGCATCCTCCCTAGGAAAAAGGCAGGCGCTCTAGGTTAGTTTCTTGCGGATTTGCATCTTCTAGTAGCTGTATTCCTTACGGTCTCCCTAAAAGACTAGGGGATTAGGGTATTATATATTGGACCCCACAATTATGGCTTAAGTTTAGTTACTATTATAGGAGTCGTCCCTGTTAGGTAAAGCTGCTTAACGCTGACTTTTGGCCAAGCGTTGAGTGGGTAAGGTTGCTGGAGGCGTAAAGACTTAGGTGGTGTAGTGCATAATAGGGAGGTGCTTGGTATTATTATAGATATACTCATTAAGCTAAGACTGTAGGTATTTAATTGTGCCCTCCTTTTCAGTAACCTAAGCAATAAGTATAATCTTAGCTTTCTTTAGTTATTGGACGTCGCGCTTAGATATGCGGAGGTCATCTTCAGTCTCTTAGCGTGTGTTATTAGCAAGTGCCTCACTAGCTTGTAAGTCTTGGATAATATTATAGTCTTGGGCAGTATATAATTCGGCTTATATAAGCTTTAGGTGGTAGTTCTATAGAAGGCGATAGTATTTATTAGGTTCTTATGCTACTATTTATACAAACATCTCGGCGTCTTGTATTTTGATCTTAATAGGTAGCTGCCCTTCTAGTTGCTTTTCTGTGGCTGTGTAATTGATAAAGGATAAGACGTCGCCGGTGTTTATCTCGTTAAGGTCGTTGCTATAACCACCTATACCAATAGGGGTGTACCTATCCTGCTAGGCTGGTTGACTTTTATCGTCTTTAAGGTGGTGCTGGGTACTTAAGGGTGTTTATAGTTGTAACTCTTTTAAGCCGCTAGGCTTGCCCTTAGGGGTTAAGGCTAGGGTTAATAAATTAAATTCTCCTGGGATTAATTGGCGTTGTAGGTTAGGTTGGGGTATTAGGTTGCTCTTTAGGCTTAACATAGTGGCTAGTAAGGAATATCGTCTTACTATTATAGTGCGAAGGTTGCTTATAGACACGCTGCTTCTGGCAGCGCCTATAGTATTATAGACGTAGAATTGGTCGTAGGCTAGGTGTCGGTGGTAAAAAAAAAAAAGGCGCAATGTAATGTTACGGGGCGCAGAACTGTGGCAGCTGAACGTATATATTTAAGGAGTCTACAAGACGTTACGCAATCAATCGTAAGGGTCGAGGGCGTAAGGAGGTGATATACCTACGCGTAGCTGACGTAAGCTATACGCGAGGTGTACGCGAGAGTACGGGGCTCTCCTATAGAGGCCCCTACGGTGTGGTTCCGTGACAATGCCCTTTAATCTAATTAGGGGTAATAGTATATAGGCAATATTTACAAAGGATAATTTGATATTTGGGCATATGCTTAAAAAATTAGTTAAACTATTCCGCGGCTATAGCAGCAATATATACTAACTATCTTTGTGTAATAATCTAGCACTATTGCTTTAACTGTCTGTATTTATATTATATATTAACCTACAATCTTCTCTTTTATTTCCCTAGTTCTACCTTAAACTTTAACTACATTAACTAAACCGCTTTATCCCGCCCTTCCGCCTTTACCTAGTTGGCCGTTATGTATAATGTGGCTGCCCATTAATAAAGCATAGATGGTTTATCTCCTAAAATAAACGTATTAATAGCGCCACTAGTAGTGACTTATTACTAGTCTAAAGTTTATTCTTCTATACTATTTCTCCCTTCTATTTCTCCCTAGTAAGGATTATCTTATAAGCCGGCCTATATCCTTACCACGTTTATAATCTAATTAGTCTTCTACTATAATACATTACATTGGGCTATTTAGGTAGCCCAGTTTTCTTACTAGCTTTTAGAAATACTCCCTATTAGTTATAATAGTGTTTCTAATTTCCGTGTTTAAGGGAAATGCAAAGCGCCTAGCCAAAGCTTGCCTTAACGCTATTTCTTATCTCTATATTATTAAATCCCTATAGCTGTATTAATCCTAGCCTCCAGCGTAACCCCTTAAGAGACGCGAACCTTCCTTCTATATTTACTTCCCATATTGTTTATTAGCACCGACACCCCTACAGTCTAGGTATGCGATAGCGCTAACCCTAGCCTCTTATTCTTTATTATAAAGTTACCTAAAAATGCCTTGTAGTGGATTTGCTAGTCCTATAGGCCTAAAGTGCTTCCACGACTTAATCTAGATAATGTAGATAACCCTAGTCCGGACCCTTAACCCCCTTAATTATAAATTAAGGATAATAGCGATTACGGCAGCCTAGTAGAGTTTTAGTCTACCCCTAGTCCGGATAGTATATAGGATATAGGTGATAAGAGTATCCGTTATAGGGGCAAAAGGCCTATCTCTAATACTTCTCCATCTTAACCGCCTACTAAGCGTACTCGGAACTATACAGCTATACCAGATCTAGAGTATATTATAACCGTTGGTAATATAAACAGGTGTAAGAAAAGGGATAGATGTAGAAGGTTAGAAAATAAGCTCTCTAACATATTTATAACTGAGGAAGAGGATAATATATAGGATGCATATATATAGGAGAACGGAAGGAAACTTACCTAGCTAGCCAAATAGCCTAATTATATAGGAATGGGTAGATAGGAGGCGTCCGCCTTAGTCTATAGGGTAAGCGCTATTAGTAGCAGGGAAGCTATTAAGAATATAAAGGCTGTACTTACCTACTGGCGAAAAAACGGCACCGTAGATTTAAACCGCCAGACTCCTCCCTAATTATCCTTATAGCCTCCCCAATCATCCTCGCAGTCCTTAATTACTTTTATGCCTAGTAGCTAGAATATAAACGCTGCCCTATTGGGCTTCCGAAACGCTTTCTTTAATGTTACCAGTATAGAAGTAGCTAGAATACTTTAAGACATTCTTTATCGCTATTACTTTATATACCTCTACCATTGTTATTAAAATGCCGAAGCACTTCTAGATGCCACGCCATTAAGTATATGGGGTAGAGGTGTTGGTGATACCTCTTTAGTTAAGTAGTGGCTCTTTAAGGCACTCTACCTACCTACTAATATACCTTTATTATTGCTGCCTAACTCCTCCACTTCATCTAATAAGCAATAGCGCTACTTTATAAAGTGTCTTATAAAGGGCCACTAATAGTATTATATGTAGGAGACACTTGGTTCTAGTATTTTTACTCTTATTCCTACATCTAAAATACCTTATTCTTTTATAGAGCGCCTCTTATTACATATATTTACGGTATTTCTTAACCTTATTAAGCGGTTTTACCTAGATGCCATTAAGTTTGGTTAACTGATAGACCACTTTATATAAAATGCATTGGCCGGCTGCTAGCCACCAAATACTTATTTTCCTATTAAAGATATAAGCGATAATCGGCTGTAGGAAATGTATCTCTCTAATATACTCTAGCTATTTAACCGTTATCCTATACTAGTAATTAAAGATATTTCTTTTTTACCTATTCCTTTAAGTTAGCGGGATTAATTCCACTAAGTTATGGAAATATATAGAGTAAATAAAAGCCTTTCTAAAAATCATGTATATGTTAAGTCATAGCAGCTGTAATTTTAAAAGCTAGTACTACTATTTTTTTTATATATACAAGGGACGTGACCGGTAGATTGGTAACTTTATCCTATTATAATGCCGGGTAAGCTTTGCGACAAGGATATAAAGTCGGTACTGCAGGTATAGGCGCTAGCGCGAATATTAACATTACCCTAACCAACCCCAACTCTATGTTTGTAACCCATTTAATGGGGTTTTTATTAATCTAAATATATTAAGCGATAGCGATTTCTCTCTTTTACTATTTATACAAGTTTTAGGAAGTTTTAAGCCTAGAAACCTTAAACAAATCAGCCCCTATATTTTAAAGGAATCAGCTCGTTCGCCTAATCTCTTAGCATCTCTTTATATGGCTATTTCAAACGAATTAGCCTAATTCCGTCGATCTATAATAGTTATAGTCTTTTTAAGACCCACTTAATATATTTTCTATGTTCTTCCTTACTTTCTAAGTAAATAATATTATTATTAAAGTATGCTATAATAAACTTATTAAGGTGTTCTTCTAACACACTATTAGTTCTTTTCTAGAATATTACTGGTGTATTTATAAGCCTAAACTATATTACTAGCGGTTTATATAGTCCTTCCTTTAACCTAAAGGCTGCCTTTTATTTATTGCCTTCCTTAATTCTAATTTAATAGTACGCCTACCTTAGATCTATTTTTATAAAGATCTTTATATTACCTATCCTGTCTTAGATTTTGCTAATTAAGGGTAAAGGATACCTATCCTTTTTTATAATGCTGTTTAACTGTCTATAGTTAATACATATCCTAAGTTTTTGGTTTTTCTTTAGGATAAACAGTACTGGATATCTCGCTAATAACTATAATGGTCTAATATATCCCTTTTATAAGTTCTCCTGGATAAACTCCTTAAGCGCTACTAACTTGGTTTTAGTAAGCTTATAAATTAAAAAGAACTTTAGACTAGTTCCTAGTTTTAATTCTTTATAATCCTATACTATATATTTTAATAGCTTTTTACTTTCTAGCGACTATAACCTTTTACCATACTTGTGGTATCTTTTTAGTATATAACTTAAGCCTTGCTTAGTTTCTTTATATATCGCTCCGACTTAGTACCATACTATTTTAGTCTGTTATTGTACCTTACGTTATTATATATTTTTAATATTAACCTATCCTATAACCTAATTAATTCTTAGATTATATTTTTGTAACTAAGGTATTTCTAATATTGCCTTATCCCTACCTAATAGTAGGATATTAAAAGACATCTAAACTAGTCTCCCTTTAATAGTTAACTAAATTGGTCCTATTTTAAGATTAATAATACCTCCTCTATAGGCTATCTAATTTCCTAAAATTGTTATAAGTGGATATAGGTGTTCTTTTTGCCTATATAGTAACCCTATCCTTTCTACTGCTGCTAGTAATATATAGTTCCTTATTGCTCCACTATCTACTAATACTTTAAACTTTTGGTCTCGCCATTTTACTTATAAATTTAGATATTGTTCTGTAATTCCTTTAAGGGTCTAAGGCTTTACTACTAGCTCTCTCTGGTTCTATAGGCCTCCGCTTTTCCTAACTATTAGCTATCTAACCCTAACTATACTTAGTCCTTTTATAGCTAATACTTAGTTTTTTTCTTCTCTATATACTATAAATAAGTGTTCTTTAGGTACTCCCACCACTATTACCTGTTTAGGTATTCTTCTATAAGAAACCTTTTTAGTTAAAGTATTAAGTCTTCTAATTCCTAGACTTCTACTAGGTGCTACCTATATATATACTTAGCGTCCCTATACCGCTTTTTATCTATTATCCAATATATCCTTATTAGATACTTATAATATTTATCCTTAGGTGTCCTATGCATATTATATATATTAGCTATATATGCAATCTATAACAATATATAATATACTAGGTGTCTTAGATTAACTTTAGGCTTATCCTTGTTTTAGAGTTTAAACTTCTTCTATATTAACCTAAACATCGCTATATTATTTACTAGTATTAATATTTGTATTATCTCTCTCTAGTCTATGGCCTGTTCCTCTAGGTTCTTTAATATTATAACTAACACCCCTTTTATATAGCTTATTTGTCTCTTAGATATTACCTAATCTAGTATAACTTTTTTATTTAGCTATATACAGAAATCTTCCTACTTGTTATTTCCTCTTTGCTTATACTACTTCTGGTATAGCTTAGTAAGTATATATAATCTATTTATAAGGAAGTGTCTTTTTATTACTACATTACTATAACCTTTAGTATATTGTTTTATAAACCTAGTTAGAATCCCTAGATCCTCTTCTTATTCTAGTTTATTTAACTACTTAGCTTTTAGCGTTCCTACCCTTAGCCTATTTATAACTTTTTATATAGGTGCTCTATCCCTTATACGTCCTAGTATAGCTAATCTCTGGTTTAGCTTTTATTCTTACTATAGAACAATTTATTGCCTAAACTTGTCTATACTTTCTTTATGTTTTTATCTTCTAAAAGGATCCTTAAAGTTATCTTACTTCTTAATTACTGTGTTAACCTTTTAACCTTTAGGCTAAATACCGCGTTTACCTAGGATTACTATTATAGACCTTGTTTATTCTTTAAAATCTTAGTTTTCTAGGAACTATTATCCTAAGCTTATTTATATGTCACTAAACTAAGCTGCTGCCCTCTCCTATTGGTATTCGTCTATTATAGGTTCTTAGGTGTGTTTTATCTTACTTTAAGAATCTTAAGCGTTTTATATCTTTTTCTAAGAATCTTAAGCCTTTGGCCTTTTGTCTTTATTAAGTAGTAAGCTAGCGCTAGTAGTTGTCTGCTTGCTTAGTCTACTTTAGATATTACTCCTTCCGTCTTATAAAGTAATAGATACCGTATTTAATAGTATTATAATACCTATTACTAAACCGCGTTTTATAGTGGTCTTAGTCTCTGCTTTTATTACGTTATTAAGTTTTAGGTACTTCTAATTAGTCCCTTTTTTTTCCTTATCGCTATTAATTAATAAGTACTCTAACTCTATTATTATTATTACTAATCTTTGTCTGTATGTTGCTGTAATATCTCAATCTAGCTTATAGAGTCGATTTTATTCTTTATCTAACTCTCTAGTTTTCTTAAGTCCTTTTAACTCTTACTCTTATAGCTAATAGCTTACACCATACTTAGCGTCCTTATAAATTTGGTATACGTTATTATAATAAAACGTAAAGTGCTTAATTAAACACTTCTTAGTCCCGTGTAATATCCCTATATTTATATTATCGTACTCTAATAACCTTATGCCTTTTACTGCGTGGTTACTCTAACCTCCTCTATAGTCTTTAGTGAAATAACCCTGTTTTCTGCAATTTATATAAGCTTCTTTTTTGAACCAGTTCTCTTGCTATAGAGTCCGCCTAAATATCTTCTCTTTTAAACTAGTTCTCTTGCTATAGAGTCCGCCTTAGTATCTTCTGTTAATAAGATCCCTGGTTTAGCCTCTGCTCTTTAGTCCTATAATTACTTAATCCTTAACCTTTAGGTTTCTATAGTTTCTTACTTTATCTCTTAGATTCTTTAGTGCCGCTTAAGTCTATTAGTTCTAGCCCATTTTATAGTTTATAACTCTGTGTCTATTATTGCATACTCTATATCTTATACAACTATAGAACTCTATTTTACCCTTTTTTAGCTTGTTCCCTTTAATAGATCTTATTGTTGATCTTTATTAACTAATCTATTAACTCCCTTAGAGTTTCCGTATCTTCTATTAGAATAATTATGTCCTAGACTTTAGCCTTAAGTCCCTGTTTATATTATGCTATAAGCGCCTTATTGTTCTACTTAATTTATGTTATAAGTGTCTAAAACTATGTCATATACTTAATTACTAAAATGCGTTATATTAGGTTCTATAGCTTCCTTTTTACTATAGTTATTGCTTCCGGGTCTCTAAATATCTATATTAGTCTCTCCGCAAACCCATTTTAACTGCTAAACATAAACCGTATATCTTGGTTAGTAGTTGTTATTCCATAGACTTAGATTTCAGTAAGGTAAAGTTTAAACCACTTAAGTGCTCTTCCAGTTAAGAACAGTCCTGCGTACACTACTTAATCTATAGTTATTACCAACTTTGTTCCTTCTTGCATAACCTTAAAGTGCATTTATGTTAGAAATCCCTTAAGTTTTAAGTTCTTACCTAAAAATCGCTTAATTAATAGTAACTTAACCTTAGCTGCTCCAATACTATTAATCCTATCTTTAAGTACCTTGTTATTGTCCTATAGCTAGTTAACTATTTCCTATAACTGTTTAACCGTAATTAGTTGCGAATTAGTATCCCTTATACTAGTGTCCCCGCTAGTACCTAAGGTGGTTACTGCCGTCAATGGCGTTATAACTGGTGCTTTTAGTGGCATATTATTTGACTTGTTAATACCGTAACCGTGGTAGTAAATATGTAATAAAGCCTTATAGGAAATACTACGGTGGACTTATTATTGAGCTAGGTGTGTAGATATTAAATAAAGTTAATAACGTAATAATAATAAATAATAATTAGTGGAGTGGTTGCCTAACAGATTAACTCTAATTATATTCTAAGATTTACTACAAAGAAAGGAACTATCTAGGTAGGGACTATAGTCCTTTAAATATATAACCTTATACCTAAGAAAGTCCTTGCTCCGTCTACTCTGTCTACTCTATTTACTTTTTTATAGATTATATAGATTATATAGATTATATTACGTAACCTCGATTACTATTCCTTATTATATGGTTTTACTAGATCTATCCTAGACCGTACCCTTATTAACTAACTAGCTTCTTCTAACTCTTCTTTAAGTAGTCGTAACATTATACTTAAAGCGTCCGTAATAGTTTAACTGTACTATAGTTAGAAGATAATACCACTAGAACTAAACTATAATATCTATAATAAGGAGTTGTTAGGTATAGTTATAGCGCTAAAGAAATAGAGAGCATTTTTGCAAGGTATAAAGAAACCATTTATAGTTAAAATGGATTATAAAAACTTAATAGGGTTCCTAATAATAAAGGTACTTAACTATAGATAAGTTAGGTGGGCAGAAATACTTATAAAATATTACTTTGAAATTTAGCATACTAAGGGTACTAAAAATGTAAGAGCTAACGTATTTAGCAGGAAGGTAGAGTTATAAAATAAAGAAAAGCCATTAGGGGCTATACTAAGAAAAGATTAAGACAGATTAATTAGGTATAATTATTTAAAGCTAGCAGCTATAGTAAATAGACTAGAAAAAGTTTATAAAATATTAGAGAGTGTATAGTTATAAAAGATCTAAAAAGCATAAAGTAAGGATCCAGACTTAGAGTAGTATAAGCACTAAGAGGCTATATATGTACTAAAAGTAGTAGCAAAGAAGTTTATTAGTAAATTCTATAAGGGAATAACTTAAGAACATAACGGAGCTATAGGCTTAGTATTAAAACTTTAAGAGGAGTATATTATTTAAGGAATATAGGGACTAGTAAGATAAGTTATAAAAGAATATCTAGATTATTAGAGAAATAAACTAATAAGGCATAGGCTATACGGAGAGCTATAACTTATTAAAGTACTAGAAGGACTATAGGAGGTTATATTATAGGACTTTATTATAAAGTTACTAAAGCTAAGAGATCCTATTACTAGATAGGATTATAATGTAATCCTAGTAATAGTAAACAAGTTAACTAAGTAGGGCTACTTTATAGCGTATATAGAAGAAATCTTAGTAGAGGATATAGCTAGAATCTATATTAAAGAAGTATTTATAAGACATAGAGCACTAATAAAGATTATATTAGATAAAGATCTAAAATTTATAGTAGTATTTTAGGAGGTATTCTTGGCTAAATAAGGGGTTTAAGTAGTAACGTTAATAGCATATTACTTATAGATAGATGGTTAAACGGAGAGACTAAATTAGATCTTAGAATAGTATCTAAGACATTATATTAATCACGCATAGAATAATTAGGTATTTTTACTACTAGTTATATAGTTTATATATAATATAACACTATAAGAAGGGATAGGCATGTTACCTTTTAAGGCGAATTATGGGTATAAACTAAGAATATTATTATCGCTATAATAAGTAAAGAAAATAAATAGCACAGCTAAATAAAGGATGGAGAACTTAATAAATCTTTATATATACCTTAAGAAAATAGCTAAACTAGTATAAGAAAGAATAAAAAAGTATTATAATGCTAAGAGATTTAAGGGACCAGATCTTAAGGAGGGAGATAAAGTATAGCTACTATATAAATTTTTTAAAAGTTAACAACTAAGCAAGAAGCTAGACTATATAAGACTAAAACCATTTATAGTTAAAGTAAAAATCTTAAAAGTTATATATAGACTTAACTTACTAGAGAAAATAAGAATCTACCCTATATAGCATATTATAATACTAAAGCTAGTATATAGGAATATTAAGCCACTAGTCTATAAGGTAGATATATATAGAGGCCAAAAAAAGGACAAATAAAAAGTTTTAAAGATTATTAGTTATAAGGACATTAATAACAAAACGTAGTATAAAGTTAAGTAGATAGGCTATAACAAGACTACCTAGGAGCTACTAGATAACTTAAAAAATACTATAAAAAAGGTATAGGAGTATTAAAAGAAAAAGGGTTAGGAAGTATTAATAAAAAAGAGTTACTAAAAAATAAATTACCTAAGGGGGACCTAAGAGGAGTACCTACTAATATATTTAGAGTTGTTTTCCTTTCTATAGGAGGAGAATCTATTTCTTTACTACTAAGTTTCTAAAGACCTTATTCCATAAGTTTCCACTCCTTAAAATGCACCTTTTTATACACCTTCTTAAGACAGATTAACTAAGTAAACACAGCTAGCTAAGAGTTAAAAGTATATTATTAAGCAGCAGCAGCCTTTTGCTTAGCGTTATAAAAATAATAAAGCTTAGCTAGCGCTACCAAAAGCTTATTATTAAGTTTTATAGCAGTAGATTAAACCTAGAACCCTAGTAGCAATTAATAAGGGTATTTAAAGGCTACTAAAAGTAATAGGATATGTATATTTAGCGTTAAAATAGAACAAATATCACAAGATAATTAAATATTTGCTTTAGTGCACTCTAAATATAAAAAGGGTTGCCAAGATAAAGGACTTACTAGCATAATATAAACTAACCCCTCTTTTATACAATAAGAACACGAAGATGGTATTACTTTACTAAGAGATAGTATTATAGCAACGGTATAAGACCAATAAACTATAGAGGAGGAAGAAGGAGTCTTAGGTATAATAAGTAACGGTATTAACCAAGTTAATTAAACAGATATTATACCTCTAGTAGACGACTTAAAGATATTAGGAATCTTTAAGGACAAAGATAAAAAGAAGGGGGATAGTGTTATGGACGCTTTAAGTATAATGCTATAACTACTTAAAGAAGAGTTAGAGGAAGCTAGTTAGTTAATATAAGTACGGTCTAGGATAGATCTGGTAGAACTATATAATAAGGAATAGTAACTAAGGGCATATAATATAATCTATAAAATCTATAATAGAGTAAATAGAGTAGATCGAGTAGATAGAGTAAGGACTTTCTTAGGAGTTAGGATGTATATTTAAAGGACTATAGTCCCTACCTAGGCAGTTCTTTCTTTATAGTAAATCTTAGAATATAATTAGAGTTAATCTATTAGGTAACCACTCCACTAGTTATTATTTGTACTTCTTATATTATTAACTTCTTATTTACCTATATACTCGGCCTAATAGCAAGTTAACCATAGTATATCCCACTAGGCTTTGTTATATATATAAAGATATATTAAGAGATCTTCCAGCTTCTCTAAAGAAGGTAGTTCCCTATTTTTATTATCCTTATTACTATAGTTATTTCCATTACCTAATAATTGTTAAGCAAGGCCGTTATATAGGGGGGGGGGGAAGTGCATACTTAATTTATAAGGTACTAGTTAATCGCCGACTTTATTAGTTTTATTGCCGGTATTACTAGCTTTATTACCTTTAACTTTAGGTTCTAAGTCTAGGTTGGCTATATTATCTTTAATAAATATTAGATTTGCTGCTGGCTATTAGATATATTTATAGTTATTAAGAAAAGAGGGAGGGGATAATTACTAAATTACCTTAATTACTTCTTCTAGTGTCTTAGCTGTTACTTTTATTCTTATAAATATCTTTATACTTATTAAAAGCTTTAGAATATGCGGGTGCCTTATTAGGTGGATTATTTAAAAAAGGTAATATAGAATAACTTGCCTAAGTATAACTAGCCCAAATATTTTATAGAATTATCTCTTAGAGGGAAGTAAGGTACTCTCCCCTTTTTTATTCTCCTCTTTTTAGGTATATTGCTTATATTTGCCTTAAAAGCTATAATTGCATAATACTAAGAAACCCTCAGTTTTTTAGGGGGTGTAGTATAGAAATTAATATTATTAAGTGAAATTTCTAAATAAAAATAAAGGTGTTAAAAATATGCCACTATTGCTGCTGTTATTCTTGTTTAGAATTATTATTACCTTATGCCTTTCTAATAGCTTTAAAGGACGGGTTACGCTAGGCTTTTAAGTCTATACTAGTCCCCTCTTTACTACTAGCTTATATTTACAGTATCTATACTAAAATAACCTTATTAGCTTAGTAGCGAATTAAAATATATAATCTACGCTCTGTTAGCAATTACTATTTATAATATATAAAGGTTTATATAGGCTTAAACTCTATTATAAGATTAATACCTATTAGGAAACTATAATTAAGACCTAACTAACTAAGCTGGCATATTTGGCCTCTAATAAGGGCATCGCACCAAGCCTCCTTATTAAGGAGGTTGGTAGTAAAGTACCTTTACCCTTATTTTTTAGAGTTAGGGCTAGCGCTAATATATCTATTTTTTAACCCAATTATACTAGTAAACTAGATCTTCTATACTAGATTATTTGCGAGACTATAGCTCCTAGGGTTAGATAGGTGGTGAGCATACTATAATTCTACTATAAGTATTAAAAGATACTCTAAGTAATAAGGGCATCTTTAAATCTCTCCCCTAGATCTAAGGAACTTCCTTAGTTATATTCTATAAAGCTTATAGCCGCTACTTAATCTTCTAAATATGCGTAAAAGCCTTATTTTTACCCTTACCTATAGCTAAATGTTATAAATAATATAAGGGGGCAGATAGCGCGAGTAGATTAGGTAATTACGCCTATATTTATCTTACTGCGTCCTTTTAGCTAATATAGCCACTATATAAAGTCCGTCTCCATTAGGAGATTAAATACGCGAATTTTTCTTTAGTATTTATTAGCTAAGAGTAAGATTATAACACTAGCTCTACTAGAGGCCAGGCTATACTACTAAATAGGCCGTTTACCCCTAGATTCTGCCTTATAAGTCTTAGGTCTATATAAAGGATATTTTTATATAACCTATGCCTCCTTAGCTAAATAGGGGACTGGATTAAACTAAAGCCTAGTGGCTTCTTTAATTATAATACAATCCTCTAATTATTAGGGAAGAGTAAGGTCTAAGTCTAGGTTAAAAAGGTACTAAAAAGGGCAAGAGCTTCTAGCTTCTAGCGGCGTAGCTTTAACTAAGCTAAGTAACTAGCATTAGCCTATAGTTTTACTAAGAACCTGCTTTAGCGTCCGGCTTCGCCTTTATTATAACGCTGTAATATAATACTGTCTAACATATCCTGTAGCTCGTAGTAGCTATAACCTATATAATCTATTACTAGGCGGTTCTCGGCATAGCCTTATAGCTATTTATAGCTATTTTGATAGGGATTAAGTTATATATTATAGTTACGCCCAAGATAATGCTAGAGGCGGAGATAAAGAAGGGGATAAATAGAAATATTATTTTAGTACACTAATTAATAGGGGATATAAGTAGGAGAAGAGGAATATAGTAGGACTAAAGTATGTATTAATATTAGAAGAGAGTATAAATATATCCCATAAAAAGGGCTAAAAAGATATAACGCTAGGTAATTATTAGTATAAAACATATAGAGATTAGGGAGGCAGGTAAAGTATCTATATAGATACTAAGGGGATAGAAAATGCCTTATAGCTAATAGCTAGGGTCTAAGGTAGCATAATAGCGGGAAAGAAAAGAGGAGATAGAGTATAAGGGCAAAAGCAGTAAGGGAGAAGGCCTTTTATAGTTAAGGTTAAGGTTAGGTCTTAGCTAAACTAGGATAAAAAAGTAAACGCGCCTTACTTATAAAGGAACCTCTATTTCCTAATATATAGTCTTTATCTTATTTTTTACTAAGTTTAGGTTAAACCTAAAAGTTCTATTAGTTAAAATTTGGCTTTAGTTACTTAATAGTATATATACTACCTATTAAATTCTTCTTTCCCTAACCTCTTTTTTACCCCTTACTTTTTAAATTCTTCTTTTCCTAATCTCTTTTCTACCCCTTGCTCTTTAAATTCTTCTTTTTCTACCCTTTTTCCTACCCCTTACTTTTTAAAATATCTTTTACACCTACTGCCCTAGTTACTACTCCCTACTATTTACTGCCTAAATGCCTTCTACTTATATATTTTATACTACCTATAACTAATATTACTTTGCCACTAACTTCCTAATAAATTGTTATAAAACTTTATATAAGACCTGTAACTCTTATACAGTTAGTTTTTTTTATTCTTTTTTTACTTACTGCCTTTTTAACCTTATATATAGGAGAAAGAAAAGGGATGTATATAGTTTAAACAATCTTTAGTAGACCTTTTATAGCCTATAAACTAACCTATAGCCGCTATTACTTCTACTACTACCTCCGCCGCTACTTCTCCCCTTATACCGCCTATATTAATTTAGTAACTACCTATACTAATTTAACCGCAACTACCTATATTAATCTAGCCGTAACCTACTACGGCCTGCCCTATTATAGGCTAGTTAGATATTAGGCCTATTACTATAGTCTATCCTATTAGAGAGTAGCTAAATTATAGTCTAATTACTACTATCTGCTATATTATAGAGCAGCTAGATCTTAGTTCTATAAATATTACCTATAACTTTTATATGGCCCTATATTAAATTAATAAATATATTAGTATATTACTACTCTATAATCTATAGTTTAAAGCCTAATATAAGCACGGCAATATAAACCTTTCTCTATTTTAGCCTCCGCTAGAATATTTATACAACCTTTTAGAGTCCCATAGTACTTCTATTAGGTAATTTAAGAAGCGGCTCCGTGTATATAATATAGTATTGGCTTTTACGTCTATAAACTATACTATTATTAACTGTAGTATAGCTTAGGGCAGCCTAAATTACTTTTAGATATATAGTGAGCTTTACTATCTATAGGGCCTATTAGAGTATCCTACTAATATTACTCCGTGGTATACCTAGCTATACTTTTATAACCCTAGTTATACTATAGATATTTAGCTATGGGCCTATTCTAATACTTAGCTAAATATAACTATTCTATAGTGCCTTATTATTATACTATTTAAGGTACAGAACCCTTTTATTGCCCTTTATTAAACTATAAGGAAACGGCTTTAGGCTTAGCCCGTAATAACCCTATTATAGATTATCTTAAATCTATAAATATAGCTTATCTTAGAGGCTAGTGCTAATTAGCGCTATAAGAACCTCTTAATAAGCAATAAGGTAGCTGTTATTATATTAGATAAGTACGGTAATACTAGCTTCTATAATATTATACTTATAAAGCGTTATACACCTAATAAATAGCTGCGGTACTGCCGTATTAACTTAATATATACCGTATATATACCGCTCTACTATATACTACTCTTTCCTCGCGGTAATACTAGCTAGTACTAGGGTCTCTAGCTATATAACTCTAATTAAGCCTACTAGCAAGACCGTTTAATATAGTAGGTATACTTTTAGTTATATCTATACGTCTATAATAACTCTAAGTTAGTCCCTTTTACCTACTGCTAGCTATTTTAATAGTATATTATAGATATATAGGCACTATATAATTAGAATAAGCTTAGCTAAATCCGCTCTAACTAAATAACCCTCCATATAGAGCTGTATAATAGCGTTATAAATACTCTTACCCGCTATAATCTGGACCCTAAGTTATTAGGCTGCCGCGTAGTTCTTTTATTAAATTTCCTTAGTAGAGATTGCTTTATTAGGCAGTGCTATTAGAATTTAATAGCTATTATCCATAAATATAGCCGTTTAAGTATATTTCTTATATTTACTACTAACCTTAAGTAGGATAAGATTACCTATAAGCTACTACCTAAATAGACCACTACAGATAGGCCTAATTTAGTTATATATATCTTCTATATAAAACTTATCTACTTTTTTTACAACCTAAAATAAAAGTAGATCTTTAGCTAGTACTATAGCTCCGTTTAAACTATTAAGTACTAAAAATAGGGCCTACCCTATTTACACCTACTGCTTTTTCTATATTTGTATAACCGTAATAGGCTACTAAACCTAGCTATTATTAACTATTTTATATCCACTAGGCTTTTATAGCTAGAGAATAATCCTACTAGTCGTTTTACTAAGATTATAAAGTTAATAATAGTTTATAGCCCTTACGGCTCCTAAAATCTATAAGCTCCCTATATAGTTTTACTAAGGCTAGGCCTTTTGCTAACCTACTTAAAGTAATACCCTAAGCCTTTTAACCCTACTACTATTATATATAAGGACGGCTATCTAAAATACCGCTGTTATAATAATGGGCGGATATAGTCTGTTTACTTACTAGGGCCTTTTAGAGCTACGTTTAAAATAGATAATCGCTAAATTATTTTATATAGCCCATATCTAACCGCAAAGTACTATGCCTATATAAATGTTAAGATCTGCGCCTTTATAAAGTCTATTAAGTATATCTATAAGTATATATATAAGGTAAATAACCGTACTACTTTATAACTTATAGACGGCAATAAGGTAAGCTAGTATTTATAGGACCATTATATTAGCCCCTCTAAGGCTATCTAGCGGCTATTTAAGTTTCCTATTTATAAGGAGTTTCCCCCTATAATTTAGCTTATAGTGCACCTTCTAGGTAAGTAGCCTATATACTTTTAGCTAGACTAGTCTGTAGAGGAAATCTAATAGCACCTTAAGCTCTTTTACTCTACGTTAACGGCCTTCTTTAAGTATAATATAGAGTATAAGGATGGCTATAACTACCTATATTAAGACTTCTCTAAGTGCTATATCTTTTATTTAAAGCTGTGGGAGTAGCATCCTTACTAGTAAGGTACTGCAATAGGCCGTATATATTACTGCAGCCCTACTATAGGTAAGAGGTTCTACTTATAGCTATTACTAATATCTATTTCTAGTCCTACATCCTTTAAGAACCTTTATACTATTACTAGTATAAGCTATCTAACCTTCTAAGCCGCCTAAGTGGCTCTAAAGCTACTAGAGGATAATTATAAGTGGATTAATTACTTTATAAAGGCCGCCGTTTTTGCTATTAGTGCCTAGCTACTCTTCTTATTTATAACCGCTTTAGTTTATAGCCCTATTATGGAGCTAGTTGCTTTATAGGACCGCTTTAAATAGTCTATCTATAATAATTTGCCTTATTTTCTGGCCTGCCAACCTAATACTCCTCCTATAGTTAGCAAGGATAATAATATCTATCTTAATTACGGCCTATACCTTATTTATTAGATATTTGCGGATTACTAGAAAACATTTATAAATTATAGCCTACTCTAGTTTTAGTACTAGTGGGCCATTATTACTAAGGGAAGTAATCCACTTCTTATAGCTAAGCTATAGCAATACGACCCTATAAAGGAAGAACGCTAGTTTACTAAGCTACATTAATAGCTAAATGCCAATTAAGCAGCGTGCTTTAATACTATTATTGCCGCTATAGATATAGATCTGTAGATAGCCCGCTTCTTTCTCTAAGGCCCTATAAATATTAGTAAAATATTTCTTTATTACTACCTCTACTACTACTACCGCTTGTGTAGTAAGATTATTCTTTATATAGCTTCTTCTAGTATTATAGTTCTTTTATTACTTAGTAGCTATACTACCCACTCTTATTTTTAGATACCTCTTAATCTATATAAAGAGTCTACTTATAATATCTCTAAAAGCTTAAATCTGGCTAAGCTTTTACGCTATACCTCTCTACTTATCTAAGATAAGGTATTAATATAGCACCGCTACTACTTTAAAGCCGTGCACTCTATGCTTATAGATATCCGTTCTAATAACTCTACCTTTAGCGGACTCCCTACTATCTTAGATAGCGACTTTACTTAAATACTGCCTATTGTCCCATGGGGGAACTATACAGCTATTATAGGTGCCTACCTATAGCGGTTATTCCTTTAGCCTACCTTCTATATACTATCCCTATAGTTAAATATGCGTATCTACTAGGGTAAGATTAATTAGTAGTTTACAGCTTATGTATAGAGCTTATCCTATAATATATCCCTATTTAGTAACGTTACTATCTTACCTAGTATAGCTTAGTTATGGTCTAAGGAACCCTTTTATAAGTATATATACCTCTATAACTGCTTGTATAAGTATATACTACTCCTAATACCTTCCGCAATTACGCTATCCTAACCGTTTATAATAATACTATAGCTAAGATTAACGATACTATTTTTATGCGGCTCTATAGCTTCCTAAGTACCTTTTATTTTATAAACTCTATAAAGCAAAATAGAGAAGATAATAATATAGAACTGCTACTAGCGGAGCTCCTGCAGATATTTAACCCTAATAGCCTATCTTTATTAAAGCTTTTCCTAAAGGTAAGCACGCCTATAATCCTTTTATAGAACCTTTACCCTAATAAAGAGCTCTATAACAGCACCTATATAGTTATTACGTGCGTAGGCCGCCGCTATATTAAAACTTAGATACTTAGTGGCAGCTTTTATAACTAGCTACGGTTAATCCCTTATATTAAGCTTACCTCTACAAAAGGAGCACTGCTTTTTATTATTAGTAGAAGGCAGTTTCTATTTTAGCTATACTTTATTATAACTATAAATAAGTCGCAGGGGTAGTCTTTTAACTTTATTAGCATTAATTTATATATACTAGTCTTTACCTATAGGCAGCTGTATATTACGCTATTAAGAGTAACAGATATAATTAGGCTTTTACTATTACTGCCATAGAATAGGGGTGCTATAACTACTAATATTATATATCTGGAGGTATTGCTATAGTCTTAGTATATTACTAGCCGTTATAGGCTAAAATATAGGGGGATGGTATAGTAGCAGCGGTAGTAATAGTAGTAATAGTAGTAATAGCAGTAGGGCAGTAGGGTAGTAGTAGGGCAGTAATAGGGCAGTAGTAGGGCAGTAGTAGGGTAGTAGTAGGGTAGTAGTAGGGCAGTAGCAGGGTAGTAGGGCAGCTACTTAGTTCCTAAAAGAACTTTGTCCCTAAAGAATAAAAGCCTACTATAGGCGTAAGAAATAAGTAATCTTTTTTAAGGAACTGCAAATTGCCAGCTATAAGTCGGCAATTTTAGAAATATATCTTAGAAAATTTACTTATTTCTTATAAGACTATACTCTAGTAACTAAGATATCTTAATATAGAACTGCACTATAGTAATTAAAACGCCTTAATGTAGAAATAGAGCCTATTTAGATGTTGTAAATTTAGAGCAATATTATGTAACTGTCTAAAAGTACTAATCTAATATAAATTAAATACCTTTTCGCCTAAAATCGTGTGCGAAAGTACTTAGAGGTGGTTGCTGCGCAACCTTATATAGGGTTTAGGTGTATTATTAATAGGGGTAGCCCTAACCTTATATTAAACTAGGTTATAACCGCGCCGAATCTTACCTTAGTAAGCTTAGACCATAAAATAAATTAGTGGATATTGCTAACCTTTTTTATTAAAAAGTTAATTTTATAGTATAAGAGGCCTAACTAATCCTTAGTTAGCCAGAAAATTATATATTTAACTAGCTACCTAGGGTAAATTTAACGATCCCTATAGCGCCATAGGCGTTAAGCTAAGAAAATACGCGTATTAAGGACTACCTACCAATTAAGCCGTTAATAAACGCCAACTATATAGTAATTAGGGCTATTAGGACCCTAAGTATATACAAAAATATCCTCCCTACCTAATCCTTAATTGCGGTAGTACGTTTACTATTATACCTACTATATAAAATGGCGCTAACTAATCGCGTAGAGATTAATATTGCTAATAATACCAAATTACGCACTAATGCGTAGTATATCCTTACCCTTATATATACCACTAGGCCTAAGAATACGTCTTTAATATATAAATCAAAGTAGAGAGAGTTTAAGGTAAAAAGGATATAATACCCTTATTTCGCTCTATAGCTAATACGTTATCTAGCTCTAGGCCTTCTATAAATAAAAGTAGTACTATAATAGTAATACCGTTATAGAGGATAAGCTACTTCTCGTTTTTATTAAGGAGGTTATATACTAGCCCTTAAAAAGGAAGAGCCATAAATCTAATAATAATATACCCTAAAAGGAGACGTGTCTCTTATAGTGGTTAGTTTATAGCTATATTACCGCTCTAATAGACCTCTATTGGATATAGAAAGTTATAGAAATAAATAACTACCCATTTTTATAAAAGGATAGCGTTAGGGAGTACCTAAAGACGCTATAATAGAGGGACGCGCAGTATAAGAAAGAGTAGTTTGCTAATAAGGGCAGAGATACCCTCCTTAACGGCTATACTAAGGAGGAGTTTTAAAGCGTTTACTATAAGCTCTAGACTAAAGGCGCTATTTTGTCCCTAGAGTACTACTTCTATATACTTATTAATATCCTACTAGGCCACTATATACTTACCTATAGCAGTAATAAATACTCCACTAAAATCTTAGATCTATTTACCTTTAAGTTTAAAAGTAAAGGCCCAATACACTATATGCCCTTAATATTTACTATATATATAGGTAAGTAGAACTAGCACAGCCACCTTAAAACTATTAGGGCCCTATAGAATAAAAAGCCGCTTATTTATATACTTAGTGGGCTAGCTTTCTATCTTCTATACTACTGGGATCTTAGTACTAAGCTATTTCTAGACTTTAGTAGGCGCTTAGTATAGTATAATATACGCCTAATTAAGAGCACTATAAGGGACCGCGAAGCGGCCCTTTTATATAACTTATAGTAAGATTAGGTTATAAAGGCCTTTTAGTATATTAGCATCTTCTTAAAAAAGCAGACGTATATTAGGTAAAGTGCTAGCACTAAAATAATAGAGCTAAAGAGGGTTAGTAAGAACCAGATTTAATATACTAAGAGGTAAAACTAAGAGTAGATAGTAGGCTATTACTTAAACTCTCTCCTATAAGAGTTTATAAGGTTAATAGTAGAGTACCCCTTATAGATAGGCTGCTTTAAAATCAGCTATACAGATATTAAACCGCCTAATACGCTGCTATTAATAATATAGCCTAAATTAGATAAATGGAAGAGCTGTTTTAGTCTATAGCTATACTAAATTAATAACCTTACCGCCGTAGGGGTTATAAGCCTTCTCTTTTACCTCCGCAACGTTATTCTATAGAACTTAGTAGCTCTCTATAAGATATTTTTAAGCTATCTAGTATAGAGCTACCCTATTTTTTAGTATAAGGTATATAAGGCCTTTATATAGGAGCTAGAGCCCTATTTATAGAAAGAGGAAAGCCTAAACTAGCTAGTAAGGTTAAGGGCTTATTAAACTATCTAGATAATTCCTAGGGGGCTTAGTCTTTATAGCTTTAACTATTAATATCTAAAGGCCTTATATTTTAACTAAAAGCCCCTCTAGCTATAATAGTAGTATACTAGTCTACTAACCCCTTATATCCGCCTATGGAAGCAGCCCCTTTAGCTCTATTTATTATAGGATCTAGTAGATATATGTCTACTTAGGTAAGTACTATAGGCTCTTCTTCCTATATAGCTTTACCGCTACTACTACCATAGCTACTACTGCCGCTATTATTACTACTACTGCTGTAGCTAGAGCTGTAGTAGCTAAGGCTATAGTTCTAGCTAGAGCGTAGGTCTGGGCCTCCACCTATATACTATATAAGCCGTGTAGTAAACTCTATATAAGCCCTTTAGCGTAAGTGGACTAAAGGGCTAGGGGGTAATTTTTTTATAGTAGCGCTAGATTCTAAATAGGGTAGTAAATAGTAGGCTAGCTAGTAAAAGAAGGTTAATAATACTCCTTATAGCTTAAGGTTATTAAGGAGATTAAGTAGGTCGCGTAGGCCTAGAAGGTTAGTAAGAAAGCGGCTATATAGTAGGTTAATCTACAGTAGGAGTAGATATAGTGCTTACTAAATTAGCTTTATAAATGGCTTTAAGTAGGTAAAAAAGCTTTAAAATAGTTATATATATTATTTATATCTAAATTTTAATAAATTCTATTAAAGCCTTTATCTATAGCCCCTTAGGGGCTTATTTTAGTATAATATAAGTTTAATAGGGTGCTTTAGGGTACTTATATAATAGTAGCGCGCAACTTAAAACGCAAATAACTCTATTAACCTATAGCCGATTTTTGCTATTTTAGTATAAGTAGAAAGCGCTTAGTAGGCTTTACGCATAGGGCTTAATAAATATTAAAAAAGCAGCATTACTAGCGATTAAAAATTAACTATAGATATAGGGTAATATCTATAGTTACTAAACACATGGGCCTCTTTACCTACGTAATTATAACTTAGCTATAGATTTAGCTATATAAACGTAACTATATATATACTATTAATATAAAAGGCCCAGCTAATCCTTAATTAGCTAGAAAATTATATATTTAGCCAACTACCTAGGGCAGATTTAATAATCTTTATAGCGCCATAAGTAATAAGCTAAGAAAATACGCGTATTAAAGACTACTTACTAATTAAGCCGCTAATAGACGCTAACTATATAGTAATTAGGGCTATTAGGGCCTTAAGTATATATAAAAATATCCTCCCTACTTAATCCTTAATCGCAGTAGTATATCTACTATTATACCTACTATATAAAATGGCGCTAACTAACCACGTAGAGACTAATATTACTAATAATACTAAATTACGCGCTAACGCGCAGTATATCTTTACCCTTATATATACCACTAGGCCTAAGAATATGTCTTTAATATATAAACTAAAATAGCAAGAGTTTAAGATAAGAAGGATATAATATCTCTATTACGCCCTATAGCTAATATATTATTTAGCTTTCGGCCTTCTATAAATAAAAGTAGTACTATAATAGCAATCCTGTTATAGAGGATAAGCTACTTCTTTTTCTTATTAAGGAGGTTATATACCAGCCCTTAAAAGGAAAGAGCTATAAAGCTAATAGTAATATACCCTAAAAGGAGACGTGTCTCTTATAGTGGTTAGTTTATAGCTATATTATCGCTCTAATAGACCTTTATTATATATAAAAAGTTGTAGAAATAAACAGCTACCTATCTTTATAAGAGGATAGCGTTAGGAAGTACCTAAAGACGCTATAATAGAGGGACGTATAGTGTAAAAAAGAGTAGTTTGCTAATAAGGGCAGAGATACCCTTCTTAATAGCTATACTAAGGAGGAGTTTTAAAGCGTTTACTATAAGCTCTAGACTAGGGACGCCGTCTCGTCCCTAGAGTGCTACTTTTATATACTTATTAATATCCTACTAGGCCACTATATACTTACCTACAGTGGCAATAAATACTCCACTAAAATCTTAGATCTATTTACTTTTAAGTTTAAGGGTAAAGGCCCTATCCCCTCCGCAGGTAATACCTTCTATATAGACCAGAACATTGCACGTAATACCCCATCAAAATGTATGCAATACACGCAATAAGCTATAATAGCTACTATTCCTGTCCATCTACTACCTTGTTAATTTACTAGGAAACATGCCTAGGAAATGCAATGACTATAATCTTATTACATATTCTAAATTAAAACCTATTAAAGGACCTGCACTATCTGTCCCCCCTATTCCTTACTTTAAACCATTTGTTTATAAAAGTAAATAAAACACATCATATATTCCTACTATTATTAATTCAAGCGACCTAGAAGCTTTATTTAAGCTATTTTTTAAAGAATCTACCATTTAAATGCTTGTTAATACAACCAATAAAAATGCCGATATTAAACGTATAAAATATCCTCAGTAAAAGTATGTAAGAGCTTGGCGTCCTGTAAATTTAAATAAAATACTAGCCTATCTAGGTATTACAGTATTTATAGGATATTAAAGACTTTAAACAATTAATAAATACTAGAATACATAGCCATAAAATGGAGCAGTATTTGACTTAATTTAACAGTTAATGGCTTTAAAACAATGGGAGCAAATATATAGATTTTTCTATATAAATCAACCTAGACAACTAAATTTACGACCTTTTAAAAAATGGAGCCACTAGACAATATTATTAGAACTGGGTTATAGACATATATAATTTAAGGTACTTATATTACTGTTAATAAATGTATTTAGGGATTCTAGGGGAGGGCTTTTAAGATTATTACAATTCCTAGTAAACCAATTCCTACTAGATAAAAGATTTGGGTAAAGGCTTTAAATAGCTATGTTTTCAACTTTATCTAGCATGCGTGTGGAATACACAAGATTGATAGACCACAAGGCCTTAATCCAAAATGGTAACAATAAGGTTTTACGGCTACCTAGGCAGTAGTACTAGAATTAATACTCTAAGGTCAATGTTTAGGAGTTAATAAAGTAGTTTAGATAAACAATCTATTTACAAGTATACGTCTCCTTGCAGAACTTTAAAGACTTGAAATTGGTGCTGCTAGTATAATATAAACAACTAAAACAAAGAGAGAAGAGCAGGAAGAATCTACTTAAATTAAGGCTAAATCTCAAATTTCTGGAATCTTTAGTAAAAAACGTACCTCTAAATCTAATTATAGACTTAACTAATCTATTACAGATATTAAAATTTAATATAATATAAAGGTTCCATAGGGCACGCTATATATAGAGGTATTGCATACTAAACCTAGCGTACTCCAGTTTGCATAGAAGGACAGTAATGTTATACTATTTATGTCTACTATACATAACGGTAAAGATATTATTAAACGTATTTAAAAACGTCTAAAGAATAGTAATGCGATTACGAAGCGTATATAGGGTAAGGCTTTTTAAAAACCTCTAGATATCCCAGTTTTTATTAACGGCTATAACCATAGTATAAATGGTGTTAATTTAGCAGATTAGGGGCATGCTAAGTGTCCAATTACTCGTTATACGTATTATACATGGAAACCCCTATTCAGCTACCTTTTTAATACAGCGCTATACAATATAGCTAAAATATGGGATGTATATGGATATTATAATAGGCAGAAAAGGATGGGATTATATAATATATTCCGGAGGGAACTAGCTATTAAATTAATGGCTAGAAATTGAGCCTATTTGTATATATTTATACATAGTAGTATACTAGAAAAATATATAGTACTAGCTATAGTACTTAAACCCTCTGGTAGCCATTCTGGCCAGCTAGTTAAAGGTATAAAACAGAGTGCATATATAGTATGCCAGGCTAGAGCTTGATATATATCTAAACGTAGATTTAACAGGCCAGCTCTAGGTAAGATTTCTACTAATATTACTAGTAAACCACCTAGGGCGCCACATATAAACTATATATGTAATTAATGTAATATAGCCTTATATAGAGATAGGCCTTGCTAGCAAGAGCACCTAGATTTATATACTACTAGTAGTTAGAATTAATTAAAAGGGGTATATTGCATATATTTTAATAGGGCATTACATGCAATGTTCTGGTCTGTGCGGAAGGTATTTCCCGTGGAGGGGATATACTATATACGTAGGTAAGTAGAATTAGTATAGCCGCCTTAAGACTATTAGGGCCCTATAAAATAAAAAGCCGCTTATTTATATACTTAGTAGGCTAGCTTTCTATCTTCTATACCACTAGGATTTTAGTACTAAACTATTCCAGACTTTAGTAGGTACTTAGTATAGTATAATATATACCTAATTAAGAGCAGTATAAGGGACTATAAGGCGGCCCTTTTATATAACTTATAGCAAGATTAGGTTATAAAGGCCTTTTAGTATATTAGCGTCTTTTTAAAAAAAAGATATATATTAGGTAGAGCGCTAGCGCTAAGATAGTAGAGCTAAAGGGGGTTAGTAAGGACTAGATTTAACGCACTAGGAGGTAAAACTAAGAGCAGATAGTAGGCTATTACTTAAACTCTCTCCTATAAGAGTTTATAAGGTTAATAGTAGGGCACCCCTTATAAATAGGCTGCTTTAAAATCCGCTATATAGATATTACACCACCTAATACGCTGCTATTAATAATATAGCCCAAACTAGACAAATAGAAGGGCTGTTTTAGTCTATAGCTATACTAGATTAATAACCTTACTACTATAGGGGTTATAAGCCTTTTCTTTTACCTTTATAAGGTTATTCTATAGAACTTAGTAGCCCTTTATAAGATGTTCCTAAGCTATCTAGTATAAAGCTACCCTATTTTTTAGTATAAGGCGTATAAGGCATTTATATAAGAGCTAAAGCCCTATTTATAGAAAGAGGGGAGCCTAAACTAGCTATTAATTCTTTACTAGGCTATGCCACTTCTTATTAACTAATTAAAGGCTCTATACACCAAAAATAAGTAGACAGCTAGTAAGGTTAGAGGCTTATTAAACTATTTAAATAAGTCCTAAAGGGCCTAGTCTTTATAGCTTTAACTACTAATATTTAAAGGCCTTATATTTTTAACTAAAAGCCCCTTTAGCTATAGTAGCAGTATACTAGTTTATTAACCCCCTATATCTACCTATAGAAGTAGCCCCTTTAGCTCTATCTATTATAGGATCTAGTAAATATATATCCGCTTAGGTAAGCACTATAGGCTCTTCTTTCTATATAGCTTTGCTACTACTACTGCTATAGCTACTATTACCACCGCTACTACTACTGCTGCTATAGCTATAGCTATAGTAGCTAGAGCTGTAGTTCTAGCTAGAGCCTAGGTCTAGGTCTTTACCTATATACTATATAAGCTGTATAGTAAACTCTATATAGGCCCTTTAGTATAAGTAGACTAAAGGGCTAGGGGTAATCCTTTTATAGTAGCGCTAGATTCTAAATAGGGTAGTAAATAGTAAGCTAGCTAGTAAAATAAGGTTTAATAATACTCCTTATAGCTTAAGGTTATTAAGGAGATTAAATAGGCTGCATAGGCCTAGAAGGTTAGTAAGGAAGCGGCTATATAGTAGGTTAATCTATAGTAGGAGTAGATATAGTGCTTACTAAATTAGCTTTGTAAACGGCTTTAAGCGGGTAAAAAAGCTTTAAAATAGTTATATATATTATCTATATCTAAATTCTAATAAGTCCTATTAAAGCCTTTATCTATAGCCCGCTAGGGGCTTATTTTAATGCAATATAAGTTTAATAGGGTGCTTTAGGGTACTTATATAATAGTAGCGCGTAACTTAAAGCGTAAATAACTCTATTAACCTATAGCCGATTTTTGCCATTTTAGTATAAGCAGAAAGCGCTTAGTAGGCTCTATATATAAGGCTTAATAGGTATTAAAAAAGCGGCGTTACTGGTAATTAAAAATCAACTATAGATATAGGGTAATATCTATAGTTGCTAAACGCATAGGCCTCCTTACCTGCGTAATTATAACTTAGCTACGGATTTAGCTATATAAACGTAACTATATATATATTATTGGTTTAAGAGACTTTTCTAGCATTTCTTAAGCAATCCAAATTTGTTTATATATGGAGCAATTACCTTTTTTAACAAAATTGATCTACATCCCTATAGCAGCTATTATCTTTTTTTTTTTTAATCCGTTATATTATACGTAGTATAATACTGCGCATGCAGCCTCTAGGCTATAGCGCTATAGTTCTATATACATAAATCCTTTCTAGGCAGCTTAATATATATTAGTAGCTATATCCTAGTAGTTTATAAACCCCTTAAGGTTTATAGCTCCTTAGTAAAATACTAAGTTACTATAACTATTAGGTAATAAGAAAACGGTAGAGAAAACTAAGAAATCCTAACGCCTATCCTTATCCTTTTACAATTTATTTCTGTTCTTTTACTCTTTAATATCTTTTACTAAGAGCCTAGTAAGAGTTACCTCCTTCTAAACTCCTATGTTTTGTTTATTTATATACTAGTTTAGCTACTTTAAGAGTTTTACAGTCTTTACTATTAGCAAAGTAGTTTTCTTTACAATTAATGTAAAGAGGGGTTGTATGCTTGCAGGGCTTGCCTATTGTTATATAGGTAGGACAGCAGTGATCTTTAGATAAATATACAGCCGTATAGAATCTACAGGCTCTAGTAGAGCATCTATCTCCTATATAGCCAAATTTTTGGCAGCTGGTGCTGTAACGGAACCTTATAGCAGGAACTACGGTGGGTTCTATTATTAGGCTAGGTATATAGGTAAAAACAAAACAACAACGTAATAATAACTAGTGGAGTAGTTACCCAACAGATTAACTCCAATTATATTCTAAGATTTACTACAAGGAGAGAACTATCTACGGTAGGGACTAAGGTCCTTTAAATACACAACCATACTCCTAAGAAATCCTCTCTTATACGTAAGGTACGTATTATACGTATTATACGTAGCGTACACTACATATACTTTGTACACTACGTATAACATCATGTGACTCACTTACTATTCCTCGTTATATAATTCCACCAGATCCATCCTAGACCATGCCTATATTAACCAACTAGCTTCCTACGACTCTTCCCTAAGTAGTTATAATATTATACTTAAAGCGTCTGTAACACCATCTCCCTCCTCTTTATCTTCGTCCTTGAAGATTCTTAACATCTCTAAGTCGTCCACTAGAGGTATAATGTCCGTTTAATTAATCTGGTTAATATCCTTGCTTATTATACCTAAAGCTTCTTTTTCTTTATAAGCGCAACATTGTGCTCGCACCGTGGCTGCCATACTATTACTTAGTAAGATAATATTATCTCCGTGTTCTTATTATGCGAAAGTAGGGTTAGTATATATTGCAATAGTAAGTCCCTTATCTTAACAACCCTCGTTTTGCTTAGAGTGCACTAAAGCAAATGTTTAATTGTCCTACGATATTCGCTCTGTTTCTAACGCTAAATATACGCGTCCTATAACTCTTAACAGTTTTCAAGTTCCCTAAGCAACTTATTATAGGGTCTTGTGTTTAATCTACCGCTATAAAACTTAACGGTAAGCTCTTAAGCGCCTTGGATAAGCTTTATCGTTTATAGGAAGCAGAGTAGGAGGCTATAGCTACTTAACAGCGTGCCCTTAAAGCCCGTCTATTAGCCTCTGCCCGTCTTCTTCGTCTTAAGAAAATGCGTAAGAAGGTCCGTTCTAAGGAGTAGAAACTAGTTTAATAGGGTTTATCTAAGCTAGGTAACAAAAGGACTAGCTCTCCTCCTACAAGGGAAATAACTCCAAGTAGCTCGGCAATTGCTCCTCTTAGGTCCCCCTTAGGTAACTCGTTCTTTAGCAATCCTTTCTTATTAATATTACCTAACCTGCTTTCTTCTAATACTCCTATACCTTTCCTATAGCGTTTCTTAGGTTGCTTAGTAGTTCCTAGGTAGTCTTACTATAACCTATCCACTTTACTTTATACTATGTTTCGTCATCCATATCCTCGTAATTGATAATCTTTAAAACTTGCCATTTGTCTTCCTCTTATCCTCTATACGTGTCTGCCTCGTAGACTAGTAGCTTAATATTCCCGTATACTGGCTCTAGCATTGCGATATATTGTATAGGGTAGATTTTCATTTTAGCTAGTAGGTTCAACTTGTACGTAACTAATAAAATTCTTTACTTGACTTTGAAAGGTCCTAGTCTAACATAGTCCAATTTCTTGCTTAATCGTCAACTCTTGAAATTTTTATATAGTAGCCACACTTTATCTCCCTCCTTAAGATCTGGTCCCTTAGATCTCTTAGTATTATAGTACCCTTTTATTTATTCTTGTACTAGTTTAGCTATTTCTTTAAGGTCTATATAAAGATTTATTAACGTCTCCATTCTTTATTTAGCTATGCTACTTGTCTTTTTTGCTTAACGTAGCAATAATAATATTCTTAGCTCGTATCCATAATTCGCCTTAAATGGTAATGTCCCTATTCCTTCTTATAATGTTATATTGTATGTAAACTATGCAACTAGTAATAACAATACCCAATTATTCTATGCGTGGTTAATATAATGCCTTAAATACTGCTCTAGTATCTAGTTTAGTTTTTCCATTTGTCCGTTCGTCTGCAGATAATATACTATAGATATTACTGCGTAAACTCCTTATTCTGCTAGAAATACTTCCTAAAATACTGCTATAAATCTTAGATCTCTATCCGATATAATCTTATCTAGTGCTCTATATCTTGCAAACACTTCCTTTATATAGATTCTAGCGACATCTTCCACTAATATCTCTTTAGTGCATACTATAAAGTATCCCCACTTTGTTAGCTTATCTACTATTACTAAAATTGCGTTATAATCTTGTCCTATAATAGGATCTCTTGACTTTAGTAACTTAATAATAAAGTCCTATAATATAACCTCCTATGGTCTTCCTAGTGTCTTGACAGGTTGTAGCCCTCCATACGGCTTATACCTTGTCGGTTTGTTTCTTTAGCAATCTAAACATTTTTTTATAACTTGTTTTGCTAGTCCCCAGATTCCTTAAATAATATATTCCTCTTAAAGTCTTAACACTAAGCCTGTAGCTCCGTTGTGTCCTTATATTATTTCTCTATAGAATTCCTTAACAAATTCTTCTATAATAGACTTAGGTATATACATTACTTCTTTGTTTTTGTATTGCTCTAAGTCTAGATCCTCTATCTATGCTTCTTAAATCTTCTATATTTAATTACTCTCTAGTAATTTATAGATCTGACTTTCCTTGGTCGCTATAATCTTTAGATAATTATACCTAATTAATCCGTCTTAATCCTTTCGTAATAAAGCTCCTAATAGCTTTTTATTACTTTATAGTTTACCCTTTCTGCTTAGAGCGTCTGCTTGTACATTATCTGTACCTTTAGTATGCTGAATTTCAAAATAGTATTCTATAAGCATTTCCGCCTATCTAACCTGTCTTCGGTTAAGTTCCTTTATTATTAGGAATCCTATAAGGTTCTTATAGTCCGTCTTAACCATAAATGGTTTCTCTATGCCTTATAAAAATGCTCTCTATTTCTTAAGTGCTGCAACTATACCTAATAACTCCTTGTTGTAGATGTTATAGTTTAACTCTGGTGGTGTTATCTTCCGACTATAGTATGCTACTGGGTGCCATCTATCTTAATATTTCTGTATAAAGTATGCCCCTAGTGTAAAGTCTAATATATCTATTTTTATAACCGTCTCTAGACCTAGTTAATAGATCTTAAGAACTGGCTCCTAGGTAAATAACTTCTTAATTTTCTTAAATAGTTCTTATTACTTCCTTCCCTATGCCCATAGTTCTTCTTTCTTTGTTAACTATATAAATGGCTTAATGTCCTATAACCATTGTGCTATAAACCTTTTATAATAATTGCAAAACCCTAGGAACAATCTTAACTACGTAACGTTCTCTAGTTCCTACTAATTCACTATAGCCTTAATCTTCTTTAGATCTATGCTAAGTTGGCTTAATTTAATAATAAATCTAATAAAATCGGTCTTTCTAGTAAAGAACTCGTATTTCTTAATTGCTACTAGCATCTGTTCTTCTTGTAATCTCTTTAAGACCTATTTAACGTGTTCTCCATGTTCTTTCTCATTCTCTAAGTAGATAATAATATCGTCAAGGTATGCCATAATAAATTCATCTAGGTGTTCTCCTAATACACTATTAATTCGCTTCTAGAACGTTACTAGTATATTTATAAGCCCAAATTGCATAACTAATGGCTTATATAGTCCTTTCTTTGACCTAAAGGCTACCTTCTATTTGTCGCCTTTCTTGATCCTAATCTAATGGTACGCCCATCTTAGATCTATTTTTGTAAAGATCTTTACGTTACCTATCCTATCTTAGATTTCGCTAATTAAGGGTAAAGGATACCTATCCTTCCTAGTAATACTGTTTAACTGTCTATAGTCTATATATATCCTAAGTTTTCCGTTTTTCTTTGGGATAAATAGTACTGGATATTCTACTAATAACTATAATGGTCTAATATATCCCTTATATAAGTTCTCCTAAACAAACTCCTTAAGCACTACTAACTCTATTTTAGTAAGCTTGTAGATTAGAAAAAACTTTAAACTTATTCCCTCTTCTAATTCTATCTTATGGTCCCATACTGCATGCTCTAATAGCTTTTTACTTTTTAGTAACCATAACTTTTTACTATACTTGTGGTATCTCTTTAGTATATAACTTAAGCTTCGCTTAGTCTCTTTATATATCGCTCCAACTTAGTACTATACCAACTTGGTTTACTGTCGCACTTTGCGCTATTATATATCCTTAATATCGACCTGACCTATAACCCAATTGATTTTTAGATTGTACTCCTATAACCAAGGCATTCCTAGTATCGCCTTATCCTATCCTAATGGTAGGATATTAAAAGACATTCTAACTAGTCTCCCTTTAATAGTTATCTAAATAGGTCCTATTTTAAGATTAATAATGCCTCCTCTATAGGCTATCTAATCTTCTAAAATTATTATAAGTGGATATAGGTGTTCCTTCTGTCTATATAGTAACCCTATCCTTTCCACTACCTTTAGTAATATGTGGTTCCTAGTTACTCTACTATCTACTAACACTTCAAACTGCTAATCTTACCACTTAGCTCTTAAATTCAGGTGTTAACCTTAAATTCCTTTAAGGGTTTAAGGCTCTAATACTAGTTCCCTTTAGTCCTATACGCCTCCCCTTTTCCTAACTATTAGCTACTAGATCCTGCCTATACTTAGTCTAACTTTAGCCAATACTTAGTTTATTTCTTTTCCTCTATATGCCATAGACAAGTATTCTCTAAGCACTCCTACTACTATTATCCGTCTAGGTATTCTTCTATAAGGAATCTTCCTAGTTAAAGTATTAAGTCTCTTTAACCTTGTATTTCTACTGGGTGCCAACTATATATATACTTAGTATTTTTAAACCGCTTTTCCTCTGGTGCCTAATATATTCTAGCTAGGTACTTCTGGTTCTTATCTTTAGGTACTCTATGTATATTACATATATCATCCACATAAGCTATCTATAATAGTATATAATGCACTATATGTTTTAGGTTAACTCTTAGTTTATCTTTATCCTTAAGTTTAAACCTATACCTAGTTAACCTAACTACTAGTATCTCTACTACAGGTACTAAGATTTGTCGCTTACTTCTCTAGTCCCTAGATCCTTCTTCTAGGTTCCTTAACATCATGATTAATACTCCTTTAATATAACTTATACGTTTTTCCGTAATAGGTTAGTTTTAGACAACTTTTTTATCTAGCCACATATAAAAGTCTTCCTATTTATTGTTATATCGTTGCCTATACCACTTTCCATACAACTGGTTTAGTGTGTATGGTCTATCCGTTAGAAAGTACCTTATTATTACTGCATTATAATATTCTTTAGTATGTCTTTCTTTAAACCTAGTTAGAATATCTAGATCCTTTTCTTATTCTAGTTTATCTAACCATTTTGCCCTAGGTATTCCTGCACTTAGCCTATTAGTAACTCTTCGCATAGGTGCTCTGTCCCTTATATAACCTGGCATAGCTAACCTCTTGTCTAGCTTTTGCTCTTGCTATGCAATAATTCTTGTCCTAAACTTATCCATAGTTTCTTATTTTCTGCGTCTTGTAGCTAGATCTTTATAGTCGTCTTGCTTTTTAATCCTAGTATTAACTGTTCAATCTTTAGGCTAAACACTACATTTACCTAGAATTGCTAATATTCTTATTCGTTCTCCAAACTCGTGGTTCTTAAACTTGCGTCCTATACTTATTTATTTGTTACTAAACTAAGTCGCTGCCCTTTCCCATCGGTTTTCGTCCATTGTGGGTCCTTAGGTGTGTCTTATCTTGTCTTAAGAATCTTAAGCTTCTCTTATCTCTTCTTGAGAATCTTAAGCCTATGGCCTCTTGCCTTTATTAAGTAATAAGCTAGCACTAGCAGTTATCTACTTGCTTAGTTTCTTCTAAATATTACTCCTATTATTTTATAAAGCGATAGAAATCGTATCTAATGGTGTTATAATATCCGTTACTAAACCTTGTTTTATAACGGTCTTAGTCTCTACTTCTATTTTAACTTCTCTAAGGTCTATATACTTCTAGTAAGCTGCCCTTATTGCCTTATTATTAGTAAATACTTTACCTGTGTTAAATTTATCGTCTTTAATATCCAATCTATATGCTGGTTTGTTGGTTCCTTTAAACTTAGGTAACAATGGCTCCTATAGCTAATAGCTTGCGCCATACTTGGCGTCCTTATAAATTTAGCATACGTTGTTGTAATAATACGCAAAACTGTTAATTAAACACTCTTTTGTTTCTTATAGTGCACCATCATCCCTCTATACGTATGTGCCGTCTGCTGGTCTGGTTCCCTTTACTGCATAGTTACTCTAACCACCTCTATAGTCTCTAGCGAAATAACCTTGTTTTTTACAATTTATGCAAGCCCTGTCTTTAAACCATTTTTCTTGCTATAGAGTCCGCCTAAACGTCTTCTACTGCTAAGATCCCTAGCTTGGCCTCTATTCCTAGGTCCTTTAATTACTTAATCCTTAACCTTTAGGTTTCCATGGTTTCTTTTCCCATCTTTAGGTTTCTTTGGTACCGCTTAGGTCTATTAGCTCTGCGCTATTCTATAGTTTTTAACTCTATATCTGTCGTTACGTACTCTGCGCCTTATATAACTATAGAACTCTGTCTTGCCCTCTCTTAGCTTGTTCCCTTTAATAGATTCTATTATTAATCTTTATTAACTAATCTATTAACTCTCTTAGAGTATCCGCATCTTCTATTAGGATAATTGCGTCCTAGACTTTAGCCTTAAGTCCCTGTTTATACTGTGCTATAAGCGCCCTGTTATTCCACTTAACCTACATAGCTAGTGTTTAAAACTGTGTTGTATACTTAATTACTAAAGTGCGTTGTACTAAGTTCTAAAGCTTTCGTTCCGCTGTGGTTATGGCCTCCAGGTCTCCAAATATCTGCATTAGTCGCTCTGCAAACCCATTCCAACTAGTAAATATATACCGTACGTCCTAGTTAGTAGTTGTTATGCCATTAGCCTATATTTCCGTAAGATATAGCTTAAACTACTTAAGTGCCCTCCCTATTAGGAACAATTTTGCGTAGGCTACTTGATTTAACAATATTACTAACTTCGCTCCTTCCTGTACTACCTTAAAGTGTATCTGCGTAAAAAATCCCTTAAGCTTTGACTTCTCTCCTAAGAATCATTTAATTAAAGGTAGCTTAATCTTTACTACTCTAATTCTATTAATGCGTTCTTTAAGTATCCTATTATTGTCTTATAAGTGATTAACTATTTCCTATAACTAACCTTGCGTAACCACTTGAGAATCCCTATTGTCCATACTGGTATTACCTGGCCCTGAGGTTGTAGCTGCCGTTAACGCCGTTATGACTAGTACTGCTCTTGGTGGCATATTATTCAATCTTGTTTAATACCGTAACCTTAGTAGTGAATATGTAACGGAACCTTGTAGTAAAAACTACGGTGGGTTCTATTATTAGGCTAAATATATAGGTAAGAACAAAATAACAACGTAATAATAACTGGTGGAGTGGTTGCCTAACAGATTAACTCTAATTGTATTCTAAGATTTACTACAAGGAGAGAACTATCTACAGTAGGGACTGAGGTCCTTTAAATACACAACCATACTCCTAAGAAATCCTCTCTTATACATAAGGTACGTGTTATATGTGTTATACGTGGCGTACACTGCGTATACTTTATACACTGCGTATAATATTATGTGACTCGCTTACCATTCCTTATTACATAGTTCTACCGGATCTATCCTAGACCGTGCCTATATCAACCAACTAGCTTCCTACGACTCTTCCCCAAGTAGTCGTAACATCGTACTTAAAGCGTCTGTAATAGGTGCACTGCGTAGTAGGGGAGACTTTGAGGTATTTTACTACCTTAGTAGCTATACCTGCAATTAAGATCTCTTTTTACTTAAGGATTTCTTGTCTTTTCTCTTTATTCTCTATGGTAAAAACTATAGAGCCAAATCTAGTTTGTAGATTATGTCTTTTTACACTAGATAAGATCCATTTAGGTAGTCCTTATATCCTTATAGGATTAAAGGTCTTAATTTCTTCTTTTAGAAGCTTAGAGCCTCCCTCTCCTAGAAAAGGTAGGGTAGGAACTCTATAGGCTATAATTTAAACCTAAGGTTCTAGTTTTTGTTCTCTTTAGAAGGTAAAGCAGTTATGCTAGATATCCTTATATTTAACCAGGAAATCTACATTATACTCTTCTATAGTTATAAGGAGAATATTCTGTTTTCCTTTAGTTCTAGCTATAGACGCTAGTACTAGCTTTTCTACTTACAGTTTTAATGCAAATAGTTGGTTGACTTTGTTCTATATAAAGAAGGTATTTAGAGGTTAGTCCTTTTTGTCTATAATTAGGACTAGCTTTCTTTCTTATAGCTACTTTTTCTTACTTCTAGTAGAAGTAGAACTCCTACTAAAAGGAGAAGGGGTAGAAGGTAGTACTAAGGAGGGTAAAGAGGATAAAGAAAAAAGGTCCTTCTTTAGCCTCTTTATGTAAGTTTGCTTAATAGGAGCTACCTCCTTACAAAGAGCTCTTACTTCTTCTACTAGTCCTTTTAGGACATTTTTTGTCTTTTTTTCTTCTTTTTTCGCAAAGGGGTTTTCTCCTATCAGAATACTTTCTGTATAGTCTATTAGACGTCCAACTTGTTTTTCTTTTTCTTTATCTTATAGCCCTTTATAGGCCTTAATTAGGTTTTCTAAGGCTTTGCTTAAATATTATTCTGGAGAAAGGGAATAGGAAGGTATACTAGGCGTACTAGCCGTAGTAGTTATTAGTTTTATTATCTTTTTTATAGGTTTTTGGTTTTTATTTTTAGGAGAAGACTAAGGATATCCTCTTTTTTCTCCTGTCCTAGATAGGCTAGGAGAAGGAAAAGGGGGAGAAAAAGTAGATATAGACTCTTTATCACTTATTTCTATAGAAGGTTTTTTTTGGACCTATTAGGCCTTAGTATTATATATCTTATAGGGGGGTTTCCTAGTTTTTACTATCCTTATACCCTTTCTTCTTACTAATCCTATTAGAAGATTTCTGGAGAGACTAGGCTAAAAGGTAATAGAAAATCTAGCCCCTATATTTTATAGTTTTGGTATTTAGTTTTAGTGTTCCTATCTATACCTCGCTTATAAGCTAGGACTACCCCTAAGAATAATTTTCTATTGGGGAAAAATGGGTAAAATAACAAATAAATCCACCTCTAGCTTGCTAGGCAGTAGGAATTAGGTCTTAAAAGTTGGAAAATCGATTGTTTTTAATAGTAAGATGGGTATGCGTAAGTTTGGAAGTGTGGCGCCACCTTTTAGTAAGGTTGCATATGTGGTAAAAGGTTAGCTATTATCTTATAAATACCGTTAAATTGATCCATAGAAGCAGCTTTATAATCGATTAATATCTCTACTCTATTAGCCCCCGCGATATTAAGTAAAAAGTGCCAATAAATAGGCAATTTGCCTACTTAGGCTCTATATAAAGCTCTATATAAAGCTCTATATAAAGCTTTATAGAAGCTCTATATAAAGCTTTGCAATAGAGGCTCTGTATAAAGCTTTATATAAAGCTCTATATATAAAGGCTCTCTATATATAAAGGCTCTCTATAAAGCTCTATATAAAGCTCTGTATATAGAGGCTCTATATAACAGCTCTATGTATAATGGTTCTGTATATAATGGTTCTGTAAAGCATTTATAGAACTAGCAATAATCCTTTAGTAACCTTTCTTTAGCGTAGTTATAGCTATATTACACACTATAATGCGGACGCTATATATCTACTAGACTATAATAGGTTCTTTAGGGTTGCTATTATAGATCTATATAGGTTTTAAATATAATAGCTAGTATTTAATAAAGTTATATATAGTTATAGGATTCCTAATAATGCGTTTTTTTTAATAAAAATGATCTTAACTCTAGGGGGTTATAGGCTAATTTAGACCCAATATCTATAAAATATTAGGTTATCTCTCTAATTGATTAACTTTTAGTAGTATTTTAAGCCGTTATAGTTAAGCGATTTGACCGCAAATATGGGAAACATTATAGGTATTATTAAAGCGCCTAAGAAACCTTAGAAATCCGGCCTAAATATAATTCTAGTGGTTTTATATAAATATAATTAGTCCGCTTGCGGACTAATTAAAAATCTAAACTAATAGAATTATGTCTAAGCTTGCTAAGTGTAAGGGCGCAAAGAGGCTTTAAAGAAGGTTTAAAGGAATAATATAAATTCTATTTAAACCTAAGGGTATATAGCTCTTGTAGAGAACAAAACGTTGCGTAAAAAAGAGAAGGGAATAACAAGAGAATTATATAATTAAATATTTAGGGGCTTGGTAGTTGATGCGTACGTATATATGCATGCAGTCTTTAATAAATTTTAGTAGAATTTGGTTAAAGCTTTAGAATTTATCTATTAAGTATTTTACTAAGACATTCCTATTGTAATTAGGCTAGTTCTATTATAGTACCCCCCCCCCTTTTACTAAAGGTTTAAAATATTTTAATTTAGTTAAGAATTTATAATTTTATTATAGGTTGTATTTTAGTGTTAGGTAGTAGTCTTAGCAAGGCAAATCTAACTAATTAAATAACTTTAACCGGCAGTTAAAGTTCCTTAATATCTTATATGTTACATAACCATGTTATAAACGTTATAATACTTTTTAAGTTCTTTTTAAGTTCGAGTTTCCTACTATTATATTTTATGTATTTATATTAGGTAGCAGTTATTTACCTTTATATTATATCCATCCAGCCAAAGTAGGCCATAAAGGATATTCTTTATAGAATTCTTTTACTAGGGAAGGCGCGTTAGCCTTAATATATTTATAGGTTTCCTAGGTTTGTATTTTATATCCATCTCACTTAATAAGAAGTTTAAATTGTTTAGATTATATTTTCTATTATATATTATTAATTGAGTTAATAAAGTAAGAACCGTTACCATTATTAACAATTATAGAAGGTGGCAGCGGTACTTTATAAGTTATAGAATTATTGTGATGGTTTGTTTATATAGCTACCATTAAAGCGTTGTTGGTCACGGATTAACGTTGCCCTAACGTTGCCCCGATGACTAAACATGTACATAGTCGTCTACTACGTCCCTTTCTTTGAGCCCTTACCTTAGTCTACTCATAATATAGCCCCTTATTGTTGCTAGATTTATTAAACCGCTCCTATAAAAAGCTAGCCGTGATATTAAACTAAGGTCACTTCAATTAACCTATAGAGGCGATATAATACTAGGTCTAATGGTCAAACGTATAGCTAGATAGAGAGCTGTTTTACTACTATAACTATAGACTAACTAACCTACTAAAGCCCTGTATTAAGTAGGCAACTATAATAGCGGATTAAGCAGCTAAAAGAAGAGACTGTAGTAATTAGGTTAAAAGGATCACCCTAACTACAACCTAAGAAATTAAAAGAGACACTATAGCGAGAAAGAGTGCATTAAGGCCTAGTGCACTAGAGATAGCTACTAACCTAGCACTAGCAGGGCGCGAGGAACCTATAAATGCGACACTTAAGCCACCAGAGCTCTAACCGTATTATGGCGAGATGGAGCTTTTGGATGATATAAAGAGCAAATAAAACCGTCTTATAGCGCAATTAGAAGACAATAAAGACCCTATATACTTTGAGATGGAGACTAAGAGAGAGTATACGGCTGCAACTACCTAAAAGCTATCCGAAATACCTATAACTAAACTTGTAGAGGAGCTGCGGCTCTAGGGAATATAAAGGAAGGTAATGGAACAGTAGATTACTATGCTATAGCGTCTTATAAACAACCACGCGCATAAAGCTCTTAATGTAAAAGAGGAAGCTTAAGTAAAGATAGTGGAGCTTAAGGAGTACCTAGATAATAGGATAGACGAGCTCTGTAAAGCCAATTAGAAGATATTAAGAATGGGCCATAAGGTTACTATATAAGCCCCAAATTAGGAAGATAGTGAGTGAGGAAGTATATTATTATAGATAATACGAGAAGGGATACCACTCTTTTAGATAAGCAGTGTTGTGGGTTTAGAATATATAGCAAAGTTTCTAGACCTACCTACGCTAACAGATGGGAAAGAGCCTACCTATTATGCTTAGAGCGGCTATATACAAAACAAGCTTTAATCTAATATAGACTGGTTTTATTAAGACGACCCAGATTAGGAAGAAGATGCAAAGGTAGCGTATATTAAGACATGTATAGGCGGCAAAGCTTATAACCACCTCTTACCCTACCTAGAAGCAGAGCGCGATATATGACGCAACCCTACTAGTAAAGAAGTACTTAAGTTCCTAAAGAACGTCTTTAAGGACCTAAATTGCCGTATTAAGGCCTAGCAGGAACTTAAAGGCCTTAAGATGCTATACCTAGGAGACTTTAATAATTTCTAATCTAACTTTATATAGCTAGTGAATATCTTAAGGATGCCCTAAGATTAGTAGAAAGAGGAGCTTTATAATAAGCTTTATAATAACCTACGTGTCTAAATAGAAGTTAAGGTGGTAGACAAAGACTATAGCTTCTAAGCCTATTATAAGACTGCCTAATAGTACGCCTAAGGTCTAAAGTAGACAGGTAAGAAATAAAGTGACTATAGAGCAGCCTAGGATATTAAGAGAGCTTCTACTAGGGGCGCTAAAGAGACTAAAGGTCCCCCCCCCCTTCTAATAGCCTCTAACTTTAGCACCAGCTATAAAAGCGCTAGTTACCTATTTTAACTATGGTAAGTAAGGATACTACTTTAATAACTACCTAGTGTTAAAGAAGATGGAAGCTAAAGTAATTAACTAAAGTAAAAATTATAAGATAGGTACTAACTTATTAAAATTGGAAAATGAGTAGCTCTAAGAGAAGTCTTCTACCTAGAGCAGATTGGAGCAATTAACACAGCGCCTATATAGCTAAAGGAAATCTTAGGAGGCGCAGCCCTTATAACGCTATATAGGATCGCGCTAGGCGGCGTGGCTCTTAATATAATAAGCCTACTTAACTCTAGTGCGGGCGGAGAGGCTTTTATATACTATAAGCTACTGCTAATTATTAAACCACAACTGTAACTAAAGCTCTACAAGATTAAAGGATGAGGAGTTGCCATATCCGGCCATAATAACCAGTAGATGGATATAATTAGATAGCTCTTTAAGGCTAACCTAGTTATAGATGGCCAACAAGTCCCTATATAGTTCCTATTCTGTAATACTAGCTATTATAATCTTCTTATTGGCTGTAGGTGGTTTAAGAAGACTAGAGCCCTTATTAATTATAAATACTAGGTCTTAGTATGGCGAACTAAGAGGAACTACTATAGTAGGCAGGATGTAATTATACCAGGAAAGGAGCTCCTACCCCTACCAATTAATAAGAATTACCAGAAAGATATAGATTAAAGGGACGCACTATTAGACCTAGAGCCTAGGCCTACCCCCCAATGTATTCTTAAACATATAGTTGTGATTAACTAACTCTAAGAGAAGAAGTCCTCTACTAAAATTAAGCTGGAGGGATAGGCTAAGCTAAAGCAAGCTAAGCGGGCCTTATATAACTATAAGCACACTTAGAAGATTAATACCTAGGACGCAATTAGGAAAATAGAAAACTAGCTCTACCCTAGGCTAGCTCTACTATTAAAGTTAAAAAAGAGGAGGCCTTTATTTACTAGGGAGTTTAGGGTAGCAAATATTGCGCTACTTAAGGTGAGGAACTTCTTACAAGGAGCGAAGCGTAAAGATATAGTAATTGGATATACTAGTCTCTATAAAATAGACTAGTTAATAGAAGATAGAAAGGGATAAGACGCCCTACCTAACAATAAGGAGGAACTTTGCCGGCTTATCTATAAAAAGCTGCTGTAGCCCTACTAAGAATATACTAATAGCTTCTTAAAGGCTATATCTGATACGCTACCACTATATTGTAAGGAAGTGGACTATAATATTATTCTTAAAGGCAATAGCCGCAATCTAGCCCCTAGCCTACTATATAATATATTGCTAGAGCAGCTAGAGCTTGTTAAGGTCTACCTATAGGAGCACTTATAAAAGGGGTTTATAGTACTAAGCAACGCACCCTTTATAGCTCCGGTCCTATTTGCTAAAAAGCCTAAAGGGGGGTAGTGATTTTGCGTTAACTTTTAGAAGCTTAATATAATTACTAAAAAGAACTACTATCCGCTACTATTAATTAAGGAGACGTTAACAAGGCTATTAAGAGCTAAAATCTTTACCAAGCTAGATATTTGGCAGACTTTCTACCATATATGGCTAAAGAAAGAGGTAGAGGAGTTAACCACCTTCTATACAAAGTACGGATTATACAAGTACTACGTCCTATCCTTTGGACTATATAATGGCCCTATATCCTTTTAGAGGTTTATTAACAGCGTCTTTTTTAACTACCTGGACGATTTCTATACAGCCTATATAGACGACATCCTAATCTGTTTGGACAACCTACTAGAGCACAAGATCTATATTAAGAAGGTCCTATAGAGGCTTTAAAAGGTAGGCCTATAAGCGGATATTAAAAAGAGCGAGTTTAGCGTTACCAAGATAAAGTTCTTAGGCTTTATTATTAGTACTAATAGGATCACTATAGACACTAATAAGCTAGCTACAATTAAAGATTGGGAGCCCCCTACCTCTATAAAAGGAGTATAATCCTTTTTAGGGTTTTGCAACTTCTACTAGGCCTTCTTAAAGGATTACGGCCAAGTTATATAACCGCTTAGTAAGCTTATAAAGAAGGAAGCATAGCACCCGCTAGGGGAGGAAGAGCTTAAAGCCTTTAAGTAAGTTAAGGCCCTTATATTATTAGGCAGTGTAATAAAGCACTACTTACTGTTTTGAGACACCTATATAGAGACTAATATAAGTGATAGAGTAGTAGCTAGGGTGTTAAACTAGCTGTAAGATAATAAGACCTAGAAGCCAGTAGCCTTCTTTTTAAAGATAATGTCCCCTAAAGAGATACGGTATAAGATCTATAACAAAGAGATACTAGTAGTAATAAGAGGCCTATAGGAATGGCAAGGTCACCTTATTGGCCTCCAGTATACACCCTTTATATTAAAGTGGGTTTTTGGTTAGCATATATTGCTTCTTATTAGGTAGAACCTCTAACACTCTTCTAAATAAAGTTGCTTCCCTACACTTTTAGAAGGGTATGCTTAATAAAAATTATTATTAAATTATACCTATTTTAACAGGTTATAAGCCTAAAGACGCTTCTATCGCGCAGCGACCTATATACTATGTCTTAAGATACACCTTAGACATATACACTCTAGACATTTTAGACATACGCACTCTAGATACTTCGGATATACGCACTTTAGACTTTTTAGACATGCGTACTTTAGACACTTTACACTCTAGACATTTTAGATATACGCACTCTAGACTTTTTAAACATGCGCACTCTAGATACTTTGTACTTTAAACACTTTAGACATACACACTCTAGAAATTTTAGACATCCTATTAATTAAGATTGGCTTTTCTTACTATATTTTAGTTGCCTGTTACTGTCTATTAACCTTAAATTAGGTTTTCTATTAATGTCTTAGTTGCCTATTACTATTACTATTCCTAGTACCATTGTTATTGTTATTATTGTTATTAGTTGTTAATTAACACATCCTTAACACTACACTAAATACTAAAAAGCGTGATAGTATTACAAGCCAAAGAATATTGTTTCCTACCTTTTTTACTAAAATACTTTCTTCTCTTTTATAAGTTATTATAACAACTAAATACTCTAAGTCCAATATTAATCTCTCTAACATTTAGACACTTAAAAGCCCTATAAACTACAAAAAGAAGAAGAAAGGCACCAGGCAGTAGCTAATTAAAAATAACTTTAATTTAGACGCTCTAGTTAACCTAAGAGCTAGACTAGCTATAAACTGACCTTAGGCTAAGAGAGACGCTTATAATAAACTTATTAAAATTTATTAGGCAGATCTTAAAGCTTAAAAAAGAAAGCAACTTAAAGGAGTAAACTGCATTTCTATAACCTATAGCACTTGCGGACAGAATCTTATTAAAGACTATATTAAAATCAAGGATGCAATAGAAATCTTATACACAGAATTTAAGCTAAAAGGAGATGCGACGTATGCCAAAATATATACTAAATAGCGAAACCTTACTCTTGCAAACTGCAAGAACGTTAAAGAATACGTTATTAAATTTAAGGAGATATACTTGGACCTTAAGGCCCAAAACCACACTATAGACCAAATGGACTCACTCTCTAAGTTCATTAATAGTCTTAGTCTTGCTTTTAACGGCTAGTAAGAATTATTTTACCTTATACACTCCCTTATTAATAAAACCCTTACTTTCTTAAAGGTTTAGGGCCTTGCCTATATATAAGAGCAACTTATACTTTAAAGTTAACCAGTAGCCTTCTAAGCACATATAAATTAAGCCTTTTACCACTAGCAGCATTACAATTAGCAAGGCCAACAACAATATAATAGACTATATTGCAGGCCATATAAACGCGCTAGCTACTAGGAAAATAGATACTAGATTCTTTAACCCTACTTAAAGGAAATCTAGCAAAAGGAGAACCCTAAGAAAGCTACAGAGATAGATACACGCTCTACTTATAAAAGGGACTTTAGAAAACAATAAAGAGCCTATTAAAATAACTCCTTATTAGAATCTACATTATTACCTACAATACCATTAGCGATAACAATAAATGGTAAGCCTTCTACTGAGTTAAGATAATATACAAAAATTGCGATTTACTTAACTATAATCTAGTAATAAACAAGGTAGTTATAAAAGCTTTAACTCTATAGCAAGCTGATCAGACCATAATTACACCTTAATAATTGTGGCCGAAACTTCTGTATTTCTAGTTACATTAAACGTTCTTCACTATAGATCCATCCACTCTTATATTATCTCTTATTTGTTCCCTTTAGACTCTTTATAGCTGGCATGCTATTCTTCTTTTATAGTCTTTTACTACTTATACAGCTCTCCCTTTAACCTTTACTATTAGCATAGAAACTATTAGCCTATATACACAACCTATAGAAGAACTTACGCTATTTTACACGCAACCTACTTTACTAACTATACCTTGTTGCCTATTAGTGGCGGGTTCCCTATATTATTTATATTCCTCCTTGCTCCTACACCTCTAAGCTTGCTAGATAACTATATTTTATAGCTAAACTAAGTATTAATCTCTCCTCTGCAATTATTATTAATACTAGGTATACTTAGCACATATTTTAGTTAAGAGAGCTATTTATTACCTATTAAGATCTTTAAGCTAATAAAAAGATTACTATCTCTAGAATTAGAGAAACGTGTCTTTAGTTAATAGGAAAGGGAGATATATACCTAAGACTTATAGTTCTAGGAGTTAAGAGAGAGCTTATTCTCACTAACGTTCTTTATATCCCTAATTTATAAGCCAACCTAATATCTAGTTTATAGCTTATTAATAATCGAGTTTATCTTTATCTATCTAACCTTAGATGCGATTTTCTCTACAACTTAGAGCTTATAGCTTACGCATTTCGCAAGTCCAGCCTCTTCTTTCTCCATACTTGGCCCGACCATTAAGAAGGGCTTATAGCCTTCGCAGTTGGCTATTAAACCAGCCATATATTATACAGCAGCTCACAAAACCTAGCTAAGAGGTTATAGTACAAAAGGCTTAGTTATATTAGCCCCTAGAACTTATAAAAGCTCTAAAGAATGTTAAAAGGGATAGACTTTACTTACTTACTAGACCTTTACGACTGTACCTATAAAGCCTGCCTATGTAGCAGAATGCATAATGTTATATATTAGGATTCTCTTGTTAACCACGATACTAAGCCTTACAAAGTTATATTCTCTAATATTAAGGGACCTATAAAAGTCGCTAGCTATAATAGATTAAGATATTTCGTTACTTTCTAAGATGGAGTTAATAAAATAAGTGAAGTCTACCTAATAAAGTACAAGGCTGAAGTCCCGTTCTATTTTTAACAATATTAAGTAAAGGTTAAACGACGAGGAAGTCTTATCTTGCGGCTATATAGTGATAGTGGAGGAGAATATCTTAGATATACTTTTCAGCTAGAACTTGCAAATAAGGGAATTTATTTCTTATACTTGACCCTAAAGAGTTAACAGTAAAATAGAGCCTTAAAACGACTTAATTGTATAATATATAGTCAAGCCTTTACCTTTATAAATAACTACTTACTTCCTAAGAACTTCTAGCCAGAAGCAGTTAAGCACACTAACTTTATATATAATATCCTCCCTATTAAATTATTGGAAATACAGACCCCCTACAAAATAGAGTAAGGCGAAGTCTTTAATTACTCCTAGATTTATGCCTTTAGATGTAATATCTAGTATAAGGCCAGCAGTTAGAAGAAGTTTAGCTCTTATATAGATAAGAAGGCAAGACTAGAGAAACTTGTCGGCTTTAAGGGTAAATATGTTATTTAAATTCAAGATAAAAAGATAGGACGGCTTATATGTGCCTTAGCTGTCTGCTTTTAAGAAACTGTTTTAACAGTTCCTAGTAGTAATAAGCGTTGAATTTAAGAATAATATATTAAATATAACTCCGATACTCTAGATATCAACACTTAGTTTAAGGGAGAAAAAGCTCTACCTAATTATACTACCCAACAAAAACAGTATTAAGAAGAGAAACAGCTTCTTAAGAAAGCTTAAAAATTAAAGCGCCTTACCACTAATAAGACACCCCTACGGAAGTTAAAACGTCTAGCAGCTACTAATAGGCCTTAACTACCTCTTAAGTATTATAATTCTATTAACATTAGAGAAAACCCGCCTATTATAGCATTTTTAGCTCTTATCCACTTCTTAACCCCTTCCTTTAAACACCTCTATACTATGCTTAGCAACTCCCCTATAGCTAAACCTTATAAGCCAAGGTTATAGAAACAATCTACCCTTAACATTAATAGTAATAAATAGTACTCCGCCAGTAAAGACGAAATTAGCTCTTATAAAGCAAATAATACCTAGACACTTATTAGCCGACCTTTTAATTATAAAGTTCTTAACGCCTAATAGGTTTTTAAGCACAAGTAGGACGGTAAAGGAAGGATTATGCGATATAAGGCAAGATAGGTAGTAAAGGGTTATAAATAATAAGCTAGGGTTAACTTTAATAAGACTTTCGCATCCGTTATAAAACCTATAAATTATAAAGTGCTCTTTGCCATCGCAGCTGCATAAGACCTTAAGATTGAATAAATAAACGTTAAAACTGCTTTCCTTTATGGAAGCGTTAAGGAGGAGATCTATGTCAATTAACTTAAAGGTTTTGATGATGAAACTAAACAGGTTTGTTGTCTAAATAAAGCACTTTACGGTCTTAAACAGTTGCCTTAAGTTTGGTATTAAACGCTCTTAGAGTTCCTTATAGATGCTAGTTTTAAACCCCTTAACTATAACTCTTTAGTCTTTACTAAAGGTTCTATATATATTATAGTCTACGTTAATAACCTCCTACTTATTGGACCAGATATTATTAATATTAAGATTATTAAAGCCTAACTTAGTGGATGCTTTAGTATAACCAATCTAGGCCCTATTGCTTATTACCTTGGCATAAAAGTAACTCGAGATTAACAACTTTGTAAACTACGGCTTAGCCAATTCTCTTAACTTAAAGAGGCTATTTATAGCGCTGGTCTTTAGAACTATTCCCCTTACCTAACGCTAATAGGAACCTCTTGTCTTTAACTAGCGGCGGCAGATTATTAGGCTGACTCTATGTTTAAGACTTAATACTAATCGCTGGTTAGCACCCTAATATATGCTATGCTTAGTACTTGACCTAATATCGCCTTCGCCGTCTCCCTTATTAGTTACTTTACTTCTAATCCTAACAAATTTTATATACAAGCTGTTCTTCGAATACTTTCTTACTTATATAGCATACTTAACCTCCAACTTGTCCTCTAAGGAGAGATATAAGCGCTTTAGGGGTTTATAGACTCTAGCTAGGCAGATAACTTAGAAACTTAAAGATTAATATTAGGATTTGTGTTTAATATTAGAAGTGGTATAATTAGCTAATCTTTAAAGCGTCAACCTATGGTGGCACTCTTAACCTACGAAGTAGAGTACATGGTATAGATAGTTGCAGCAAAAGAAGCCATTTGGTTATAATAACTCCTTTAAAAACTATCTCTAACTAACAAATCCCCTTACGTAACAATCATTTACGCTAATAATTAAGGTGCTATTGCTCTTGTAAAAGACCCTAAGTTTTATGCTTAAACCAAGTATATTGCTCTCCGACATCACTTTATTTGGAAGAAGGTTATAAACGGAGATATTAAGCTAGAATATATACAAACAAGTCAACAAATAGCTAATGGTTTCACTAAGGCGCTACTAAAAGATACATTCTATACATTTAGAGATGCTTTAGGTTTAGAGAGATATTAATATCTCTTATAACCTTTATATTGTTACCTATATTTAGCTTAAGGGGGGCTATTAAAATGGGTTTTCGGTTAGCGTATATTACTTCTTATTAGGTAGAACCTCTAATACTCTTCTAAATAAAGTTGCTTCTCTATACTCTTAGAAGGGTATACTTAATAAAAATTATTATCAAATTATACCTATTTTAACACTTTACAGTAATTACGGACTATTAAGCCCTTAAGTACTTTATAACCAAGAGGCTACTAAATCTATAGTAGGCCTACTAGGCAGACCTACTAGCTAATTTCTATATATAGATTACCTATAGGCTAGGCACAGCAAATATAGTAGCTGATACCCTATTATAAAAGTAAGAGGACCTAAAGACGTAGAAAGAGAAGGATGTAGCCGTATGTACTATATACTTAATTAACCCCACCCTTATAATTACTATACTAAAGGTAATCTCTAAGGACTCCCTAGTTGCAGCAAATTATAAATAGCAGCTATATAAGCTAGTTAATTAGATACTTTAGGCCAATTAAACTAGTAAGTCGCTAGTAGGGCTATATTAGCTAGCCGAGCAAGACTAGAAGGGCTAGAAGCTCTAAAAAGGACTACTTACCCGCTTTAGCAAGCTAATGGTCCCTAATACTAACTGCCTCCATACCTACCTTATTATAAAGGTACACTCTTACTAGGTAACCGCTTACTTAGGCAAAACAAAGACTAGGAAACTTGTAGTAGACCAATACTATTAGCTGGGACTACCCTTAAACTATAATACCTACATAAAAAACTGTAGGGCCTATAGGAGGACCTATATACCCTAGGATAAAACCCTAGGCCTACTGCACCCCCTACTAATTAGTAAACGCTACTAGTAGTATATCTTTTTTGATTTTAAGTCCTTCCTAATAGATAAAAAGGGCTTTAACAACGTCTTTGTAGTTATTAATTGACTAGGCAAGAGAGCCTTCTTACTACCCTACTATAAAACTGCCACTGCAGCTAATATAGTAAACCTATACTACTAATATATCTGGCGCGTGTATAGCCTCTTAAAGACGGTTATATTAGATTAAGGACCCTAATTTATCTTAGCCTTTACAGATAAGCTATATAAACTAACCAGCGTTAAGCAAAAGCTCTTTATATCTGGTTACCTATAAACTAATAGTAATACAGAGGTACTAAACTAGTACATTAACCAATACTTAAGGCCCTTTATTAACCACTACTAGGGCAATTAGTTAAAGCTCCTCCCCTATATAGACTTTATATAGGTAATCTTACCACATAAATCTACTAGCTTTGCACTATATGAGCTAGAGCTAGGATTTAAGCTAAGGCTTTACTTTAACTGGGAGGAACATATATAAGTAACCTTAATACCTTATAAGAAGCTAATATAATAAGAAGCTTAGACTTTTGTATATAGGACCTGGGACGCAGTTAAATAAGTAAGAGATAACCTATTAAGGCCTAAAAGCGGCAGATAAGGCAAGCTAATAGGCACCGTCGCAAACCAGACTTTAGAGTAGATAATTAAGTACATATTACTAGGAAGGGCTAGGCTACTAACTAACCAAGTATTAAGCTAGATAGACAGCTCGTAGGGTCCTATAAGATTCTAGGTATAAAAGGACACTTATATATTATTAATCTACCCCTAAATATAAAGATGTTAAACGTCTTCTATACCAATTATTAATAAAAGGACCTAGATAACCCCCTGCTGGGCTAAAATAGGGAGCTAGAGGAGCCAATTCTAATTAATAGCGAGCTGGAGTATAAGATTGATAAGATCCTTGCTAGTAGAACCTACTATAAAAGGCTATAGTATAAGGTTAGCTGGGTAGGCTACAACCTAAATAACACCTGGTATAACGCAGACGGCTTTATTAGCGCCCCTTATAAGATTAAGGCGTTCTATAATAAGAGACCCTATAATGCCAGACCACCTGTATAGCTGTTGCAATAGCTAGAGGTGTATTATAAGGACGTAGATCTAGAGCCCTTAGAGGAAGACAATAAAGTAGGGAAGGGCGGAAGTGCAAGATAGATAAGGAGAGCCTAATTATAAGGATTAAGGGCGATCCTCCTAGCTTAAAGGGGGGTGATGTGACGGTTTGTCTATATAGCTACTATTAAAGCGTTGTTGGTTACGGATTAACGTTGCCCTAACGTTGCCCCAATAACTAAATATGTATATAGTTGTCTACCGCGTCCCTTTCTTTAAGCTCTTACCTTAGTCTACTTATAATATAGCCCCTTATTATTGCCGGATCTATTAGACCGCTTCTATGGGAAGCTAGCCATAATAATTATCTTTTAAAAGTTGTAATAAGCTTATATAAAATATTAGGTGTATTTTTATCTTAGTTGGCAGTTTAAACTTATAGGTGTATAGGCTTAGTTTCTTTTTAGTTTAGTATAGACCTATAAACTTCTAATTAAGTTTCTTTAATGGCCATTAAGTCTATAGGTTTTATATATTTAGGTAAACCATATTGCCTTCTTTAAAGTCCTATATAGGAGCTCGTCCTTTATTTATATACTATTCCTATACCATTTAAGCGTACGTTAATTTACTTTATAATAGTTCCGTTAACTGCTTTATTTAATTAATAAAGTTATATATATTAATTAACTGGATCTATTTAATTATAGGTTCTATTATATTAATTTTAGGTTATAGTTTAAATCTAAGTTAAGGGTCTTGTCTGTAGATTATATAGAATAGCGTTACGCCTATTAATATGTTTATTATATTATTTACAGTAAACTTAGCTAAAGGTAGCCATTTTTTCCAGTTATTTTATAGGTAGGTATAATGGTGCTAGAGCGCGTTACCTACCAAATTCTGCCATATTCTGCTATATTTTACTACCTGGCCTACTATCTAATACTATATAATACTATCTCGTACTGTTTCTTACTATTTGCTCACCTACTATTAGCTCGTCTACTGTTAGCGCCTTAGTGGCCCGCGCTACCTATTTATTTATATAAGCCCTTGCGGCTACCTTTCCTCCTCCTTAGCTTAGTATCTTTATTAGATAGCAATCTATAAGCTTTGGTTTAGAGGCACTTGTACAAGCCGTTATATTATACTAAGCTCTCCCTATACTGCCTAGGAAGGCCTTAATAATATCCTACCCTAAAAAGAAGACCATTGTCTATAACAACGCATTAACGCGTTATACTCAGATACTAAGAAACTTATACTACTACGCCTAGAAAGGCCATAACAATATCCTAATTTTAGAGGCCAGACTGTACTTAACCTACATCCCTAAAAGAACCCTAAAATTAAAACCAAATTGTATAATTTTAATAAACCTTAGGAAGCTAACGATAGCACCTAAAGTAAGCTTATCTAAAAGACCTACCTCCATTTAAGAGGAACACGAGATCTAATTAGGATTAGAAATTAAAGATAATAACAATATTATAGGTTTATATAAGCAGATTTGTGCTCTTGTAGCCAATTAGAAGATTAATTGTCTTTAAGCCTAAAGTATATAAGAGACTCTAAAGGAGATCCTAAAAAGCCTTACTGCCTTATAAAACAGCCCAGCCTCCCCTTTATAAAGCCTTAGTTAACCTATTTACTTAACTAAATATGACACACTAGAGAGTATAGATATAATAATAAAGTAATTAAAATCTGTTAAGCTTCCTAACCTCCTACTATTATTAGATGGCGTAAACCTAACCTTTAAGAATTGGAGGATCTAAGTATAAGGAAAGCTCCGTGTTAACTATAATTATTTTACTTCTAAAGAAGCTAAAATACTCTACCTCTTTGGTTAAACCATTGGGGATACCTAGCAACACCTCTAGGTCAAGTTTAAGGATAAGTTACCTGTTTGGTTTACATTTATTAATAAGATAATACAGCATCTAGCTGCTATCTATATTAATCTAAATAAAGTACGGGATGCCTATTACAACTATAACCGCTTAATAATGAAATTGAACTATTTTTTTGCTAAGTTTTAGACCTAATTCTTATACCTAGTAGGTAAAGGCCAGGTTTCCTTTAAGAACTACTATTTAGACCTATATAACAAGCTAACGGTCTAACTATAAGAGAAGATTATAGTAGCCTTAAATGACCTACTAACCTACTAAAGACTTGTAACCTAATGTTTGTTACTAGATTTAGAACTAAAATAAATTAATGCCCGTTCTAATTAACTAAAGAAGTCCTATAATGACCGGAACCTATCCGCTATACTAACAGGAACTAGTGTTAGAAGATAAACTATGACTATCCTTATACTAAAAGCGGTTATAACTACTTACCCGTAAGCCTTGTCCAAATTGCTATATACCATGCCTTTAGCTAATGCTTATTGCAACACCCTAATTAACCCTGCTACGGTTACATGCTTTAATCATAAAAAGGATAGTTACTTTACCTTATCCTACCCAGAGCTAAAGAATATAGGTAATATTAAGGAGATAAAGGAAGAAGAAATATCTAATAAGTTAGGAAAAGAAGTACCCTAGGGAAAAACTCCTCCCTAGGGTACCCTATTAATTTTAAGGAGATTAATCTAAGTTAGCTAATAGGTAGAAAACACTTTATAGTTCTATATACAGTATCTTAAAATGGATATAGAGTTAATACAACTGCCCTTATTAACACTGGAGCAAATGGCTTTGCCTTTATAAATATTACTTATATAAATAACGTTGTTAGGTTTTTAAATATAAATGCTACCTAACTAGAGAAGCCTGTTTAAGTAAAAGGTTATAACGGCTAAGCTAGTAAGCCAGTTACCCATATCTTAAAGCTATATATTGCTATTAATAAACGGCGCTAATTTAGTATCCCCTTCTGTATCCTAGATAGGGTCCTATAATATAATCCTTAGCCAGAAATGGATGTCCTACTTTAATGTTTAGTTAAACGTTTAATAAAGATAGTTTATTTAGCTAGAGAATAGACTAAAACTACCTTCCTTTATTAGAGAAATTTGGACTAACTATAAGACACTAGCTGTAAGGGTTAACCCTATCTATTAATAGGATATTAGAGACTGCGACCTAGCCTTTACCTAAAAAGATGCCCACCATAAGGCTAGTAGGAACTCTATACTAATAAGGATACTCTCCTAAAGCAATATATTTAAAAAGGACTCTATGTATAGAAGCAAGATAGAAAGTGGCGTAAACAATGTCTAAATTGTGTAGATCTGATTAGTATGGAAAAGAACGTACTAATAGGACATAAGGGAAAACCTCTAAAAAAATATAATAGGAGCTAGAGGGAGTAATAACAACGCTAGTACCCTAAAAGCCTCTAAAGCTATCTACGCCCCTATTATCTGGTAACCCCCCCATAGTAGATATTACGGTAATTAGTGCTATAGGTTTCTACTTTAATATATATTAAAAGGACAATAAGGTCTTTATAACTAGATTATATAAAATTAACTAGATTATTAATAAGAAGGAAGAGGGGCTAGTAGAGGAAACTAATAAGGAGCTAGTTAAGCGCCTTCTCCCTACTTACCTCTTAGACTATAGAGACGAGTTTTTAAAAGCAGCTTTAGATATACTGCCCCCCACTAAACCTATAATTATAAGATTTAGTTAGAAGCTAATAACTTGCTAGGTTATAGCCCCCTCTATTAATAATTAACGGATAAGCTAAAATGTTACGGACAGCTTAAGTACGATGTTACGACTACTTAGAGAAGAGTTGGAGGAAGCTAGTTGGTTAATATAGGCACGGTCCAGGATAGATCTAGTGGAACCATGTAACAAGGAATAGTAGCTAAGGTTATATAATATAATCTATATAATCTGTGTAATCTATATAATCTATATAGAGCGTACAGAGCATACGTACCTCACGGAGCGAAGGGATTTCTTAGGCGTATAGTTGTGTATTTAAAGGACTACAGTCCCTACCCAGATAGTTCTCTCTTTGTAGTAAATCTTAGAATATAATTAGAGTTAATCTGTTAGGCAACTACTTTACTAGTTATTATTATGTTGTTAACACTGTTCTTACCTATATACCTAGCCTAATAATAGGACCTACTATAGTTCCTGCTATAAGGTTCTGTTACATATTCACTACTAAGGTTATGGTATTAAATAAGATTGAATAACATGCCACCTAAAGCACTAGTCATGACGATATTAACGGCAGCCACAACCTTAGGGTCAGGAGATACCAGTATAGCGGATATAGATTCTTAAGTGGTTACGCAAGGTTAGTTACAGGAAATGGTTAATCGCTTATAGGATAATAGTAGGCTACTTAAAGAACGCATTAATGGAATTAGAGTAGTAAAGGTTAAGTTACCTTTAATTAAACGGTTCTTAGGAGAGAAGTTAAAGCTTAAAGGGTTTCTTACGCAGATGCATTTTAAGGTTATATAGGAAGGAGCGAAGTTAGCAATACCTACGGACTAGGTAGCGTACGCAGGACTATTCTTAATAGGAAGAGCTCTAGAGTAGTTTAAGCCTTACCTTACAGAGATATAAGTAAACGATATAACGACTACTAACCCAGACGTATGGTATGTATTTATAAGTTGGAACGGATTTATAGAACGGTTAACACAAATGTTTAAAGACCCCAAAGCAACCACGACAGCAGAACGAAAACTTTAGAACTTAGTATAACGCACTTTAGCAATTAAGTATATAACGCAGTTTTAAACACTAGCTATATAGGTTGAGTGGAATAACAGGGCGCTTATGGTACAGTATAAGCAAGGACTTAAGGCTAAAGTCTAGGACGTAATTATCCTAATAGAAGATGCGGATACTCTAAGAGAGTTAATAGACCAGTTAATAAAGATCGATAATAGGATCTATCAAAGGGAACAAGCTAAGAAAGGGTAAAATAGAGTTTTATAGTCATATAAGGCGCAGAATACGCAACGACAGATATAGAGTTAAAAACTATAGAATGGCGCAGAGCTAATAGACCTAAGCGGTACCAAAGAGACCTAAAGATAGGAAAAGAAACTATAAAAACCTAGAGGTTAAGGATCTAGTAATTAAAGGACCTAGGAATAAAGGCTAAACTAGGGATCTTAGCAGTAGAAGACGTTTAGGCGGACTCTATAACAAGAAAAATGGTTTAAAGATAGGGCTTATATAAATTGCGGAAAATAAGGTTATTTCGCCAGAGACTATAGAGGTGGTTAGAGTAATTATATAGTAAAGGGAACTAGGCCAGCAAACGGCATATACGTATAGAGGGACGATGGTGCACTATAAGGAACTAAAGAGTGTTTAATTAACAGTTTTGCGTTTTATTATAATAACGCATGCCGAATTTATAAGGACGCTAAGTACGGCGCAAGCTATTAGCTATAGGAGCTATTATTATTTAAGTTTAGAGAAACTAATAAACTAGCTTATAGATTGGATATTAAAGACAATAAATTTAACATAGGCGAAGCATTTACTGATAATAAGGCAATAAAGGCAGCTTACTAGGAGCATATAGACCTTGGAGAAGTTGAAATAGAAGCAGAAACTAAGACCATCACGGAATAAGGTTTAATAATGGGTATTATAACACCATTAGATACGATTTCCATCGCTTTATAAAACGAAAGGAGTAACGTTTAAAAGAAACTAAGTAAGTAGACAACTGCTAGTGCTAGCTTATTACTTAATAAAGGCAAAAGGCCACAGGTCCAAGATTCTTAAAAAGAGATAAGGAAGGCTCCAGACTTGCTAGGTATAATAAAAACAGCTTAAGAACCCACAACAGATAAAAACCGATAGGAAAGAGCAGCAACTTAGTTTAGTAACAAACGAATAAGTATAGGACGCAAGTTTAAGAACCAAGAGTTTAGGAAACAAATAAGAACGTCATTAAATAACCAAGATTTTGAAAAATAAATAAGGGCTATAGTAATCCTAGGTAAATATAGTGTTTAGCCTAAAGATTAAAAAGTCAATACTGTGATTAAGAAGTAAGACGACTTTGAGAATCTAGCTACAAGACGCAGAAAACAAGAAACTATAGATAAGTTTAGAACAAGAATTATTATATAGTAAGAGCAAAAGCTAGACAAAAGGTTAGCTATGCTAGGTTATATAAGGGACAGAGCACCCATATAAAGAGTTATTAATAGGCCAAGTGCAGGGACACCTAGGGTAAAGTGGTTAAATAAACTAAAATAAGAAGAGAATCTAGGGATTCCAACTAGGTTCGAAGAAAGATATACTAAAGGATATTACAATATAGCGATAATAAGGTACTTTCTAACGGATAGACTATACACACTAAACTAGTTGTACGGAAAGTGGTATAGGCAACGATATAATAACAAATAGGAAGATTTCTATATATGGCTAGACGAAAAAGTAGTCCAAGACTAACCTATTATAGAAAAACGCATAAATTACATTAAAGGAGCATTGGTTATAATATTAAGGAACCTAAAAGAAGGATCTAGGGACTAGAGAAGTAAACAACAAATCTTAGTACCCACAGACGAAAAACCAACAGTTAGATTGGCCAGATAGAGGTTTAAACTTAAAAGCAAAGATAAGCCAAGAGTAGACCTAAGTTACTTAGCGTATTATACACTATTGTGGATAGCTTGTGTGGATGACACCTATAACATATATAGAGCACTAAAAAACAAGAACCGGAAATACCTAGTAAGGATATATTAGGCATTAGAAGAAAAGCGGTTTAGAGATACTAAGTATATATATAGATGGCACCTAGTAGAAGTATAAAGCCAAGGGGACTTAATACTTTAACCAGGAAGATTCCTTACGGAAGAATGCCTAGACAGATAACAGTGGTGGGAGTGCCTAGAGAATACTTATCTATGGTATGTAGAGGAAAAGAAACGAACTAAGTATTGGCTAAGGTTAGACTAAGTATAAATAGGATCTAGCAGCCAATAGTTAGGAAAAGGGGAGGCGTATAAAACCAGAGGGAACTAGTATTAGAGCCTTAAACCCTTAAAGGAATATAAGGACAATATCTAAACTTAAGAGTTAAGTGGCAAGATTAGCAGTTTAAAGCGTTAGTAGATAGTAGAGCAATAAGAAACCACGTGTCACTAAAAGTAGTGGAAAGGATAGGGTTACTATACAGACAAAAGAAACACCTATATTCACTTATAACAATTTCAAGAGATTAGATAGCCTATAGAGGAGGCATTATTAATCTTAAAATAGGACCTATTTAGCTAACTATTAAAGGGAGACCAGTTAGAATATCTTTTAATATCCTACCGTTAGGACAGGATGAGGCGATATTAGGAATGCCTTGGTTATAGAAGTATAATCCAAAGATCAATTAGGTTATAGGTTAGGTCAATATTAGGGATACTTAATAATATAAGATGCGACAGCAAACCAAGTTAGTATAGTACCAAGTTAGAGCGATATACGAAGAGACTAAGCGAGGCTTAAGTTATATACCAAAAAGATACTACAAGTATGGTAAGAAGTTATGGTCACTAGAAAATGAGAAGCTGTTAAAACATACAGTGTAGGACTATAAAATAGAGTTAGAAGAAGGAATAAGTCTAAGGTTTTTTCTAATCTACAAGCTTATTGAAACAGAGTTAGTAGCACTTAAAGAGTTTGTCTAAGAAAACTTACAAAAGGGATATATTAGACCGTTATAGTTATTAGTAGAATATCCAGTACTATTTATCCTAAAGAAAAACGGAAAACTTAGGATGTGTATAGACTATAGGCAGTTAAACAGCATTACTAGAAAGAATAGGTATCCTTTACTCTTAATTAGCGAAATCCAAGACAGGATAGGCAACGCAAAAATCTTTATAAAGATAGATCTAAGGTAGGCGTACCATCAGATTAAAATTAAGGAAGGCGACGAATAGAAGGCAGCCTTTAGGTTAAAGGAAGAACTATATAAGCTATTAGTTATATAATTCGGGCTTATAAACGCACTAGTAACGTTCCAGAAACAAATTAATAGTGTGTTAGGAGAACACCTAGATAAGTTTATTATAGCATATCTTAACGACATTATTATCTACTTAGAGAATAAGGAAGAATATAAAGAACATGTCAAATAGGTATTAAAAAGACTATAGGAGGAAAAGATGCTAGTAGCAATTAAGAAATACGAGTTCTTTATAAGGAAAACCAATTTTATAGGATTTATTATTGAACTAAAAAAAATCAGCATGGACCTAAAGAAAGTCGAAGCTATAGTAAGTTAGCAAGAACCAGAGAACGTTACATAGTTAAGGTCGTTCTTAGGGTTTTGTAACTACTATAGGAGGTTTATAGCACAGTGGTTAAAAAGTATTAAGCCGTTTATAAGGCTAATAAAGAAGGAGGAACCATAGGTTTAGGGTAGTAAATAAAAGGAGCTATTCTAGGAACTTAAAGAGTTGTTTACCTAAGAGCCAGTCCTCAAGATCTATCAACTAAGGTTAGAAACGGTTGTTAAGACAGACGTATTAGACTTTGCACTAGGAGTATACTTACTATAGAAGCACTAGGACGCATAGCATCCAGTAGCGTACTATAGTCGGAAAATGACACCACTAGAGCTAAACTACGATATCTATAACAAGGAGTTGTTAGGTATAGTTACAGCACTTAAGGAATAGAGAGCATTCTTGCAAGGTATAAAGAAACCGTTTATAGTTAAGATAGATTATAAGAACCTTACAGGATTCCTAATAATAAAGGAACTTAACTAAAGATAGGTTAGATGGGCGGAAATGCTTATAGAATACCATTTCGAAATTTAGCATACCAAGGGTATAGATAATGCACAAGTAGATACTCTAAGTAGAAAGGCTGAACTATAAAGTAATAAAAAGCTATTAGGAGCTTTGTTACAAAAGGATTAAGATATATTAATTAGGTATAATTATCTAAGGATTATAGCAATTAAGGAAAGTTAGATCCACAAATTACTAAAGAGTAATTAGATATAGAAGATCTAAAAAGCACAGGTAGAGGATCTAGACTTAGAGCAATACAAAAACAAAGAAGCAACGTATATGCCTAGGTCTATTACAGAGGAGTTTATTAAGGAATTTTATAAGGGAATAACATAAGGACATAACGGGTCTATAGGACTAGTGTTAAGACTTTAAGAGGAGTATATTATTTAAGGAATCTAGGGATTAGCAAGATAAATTATAAAGAAATGTCTAAATTGCTAGAGGAATAAACTAACAAGATATAAGCCGTATAGAGGGCTATAACCTGTTAAAGTACCAGGAAGACCATGGGAAGTTATATTATAGGACTTTATTATTAAGTTACCAAAGTTAAGAGATCCTATTACAGGACAAGATTATAATGTGATTTTAGTAATAGTGGACAAGCTAATAAAGTGGGTATACTTCATAGTATGCACTAAAGAGATATCAGTAGAAGATATCGCTAGAATCTATATAAAGGAAGTATTCACAAGATATAGAGCACCAGATAAGATTATATTAGACAGAGATCTAAGATTTATAGCAGCATTTTAGGAAGTGTTTCTGGCAGAATAAGGAGTTCGCGCAGTAACCTCTACAGCGTATTATCCGCAGATAGACGGATAAACGGAAAGACTAAACTAGACACTAGAACAGTATCTAAGGCATTATATTAATCACGCACAGAATAATTGGGTATCATTATTACCAGTTATATAGTTTACATATAATATAACACCACAAGAAGGAATAGGAACATTACTATTTAAGGCGAACTATGGGTACAAACTAAGAACCTTATTATTGCTATATTAAGTAAAGAAGACAAGTAGCACAGCTAAGCAAAGAATAGAGACGCTAATAAATCTTTATATAAACCTTAAAGAAACAGCTAAACTAGTACAAGAGCGAATAAAAAGGTACTATAATGCTAAGAGATCTGAGGGACCAGATCTTAAGGAGGGAGATAAAGTATAGCTACTACACAAAAATTTTAAAAGTTAATAACTAAGCAAGAAGTTAGACTACGTTAGACTAGGACCTTTCAAAGTTAAGTAAAAAATTTTATTAGTTACATATAAGTTAAACCTACTAGCTAAAATAAAGATCTACCCTATACAATATATCGCGACGCTAGAACCAGCACATGGAGATATTAAGCCACTAGTTTATAAGGCAGACATATATAGAGGACAAGAGGAAGACAAATAGCAAGTTTTAAAGATTATTGGTTACGAGGACGTAGATAACAAAATATAGTATAAAGTAAAGTAGATAGGCTATAGTAAGACTACCTAAAAACTATTAAGCAACCTAGAGAACGCTATAGGAAAGGTACAGGAGTATTAAAAGAGAAAGGGTTAGGCAGTATTAATAAAGAAGGATTACCAAAGAACAAGTTACCTAAGGGGGACCTAAAAGAAGCACCTACCAAGCTACTTAGAGTTGTTTCCCTCTCAGTTAAAAGAGAGACCGTTCTTTTATTATTAAGTTCCTGCAGACCTTATTAAATAAGTTTCCACTCCTTAAAACAAACCTTCTCACAAACCTTCTTAAGACGAAGAAGACGCGCCAAAGTAGACAAGTATGCCTTGTAAGTAGCACAAGTACGCTAAAGCTTAGTAAGGGAAGCCAAGAGCTTATTATTAAGTTTCGCAGCGGTAGATTAAACATAAGACCCTATAATAAGTCACTTAGGGAACTTAAAGACTGTTAAGAGTTATAGAACGCGTATACTTAGCGTTAGAAACAGAACAAACATTATAGGACAATTAAATGTTCGCTTTAGTGCACTCCAAACAAAAGGACGGTTATTAGGCAAAAGGACTTGCTAGCATAACACAAACTAACTCCTCTTTCGCACAATAAGAATACGGAGACGGTATTATCTCACCCAGCAACAGTATGGAGAAAACCGTACGCGCACAATAAAGGGTTAAAGAAAAAGAAGATGCTTTAGGTATAATAAGTAAGGATATTAACCAAACTAATTAAATAGACATTATACCTCTAGTAGACAACTTGGAGATATTAGAAATCTTCAAGGACAAAGATAAAGAGGAGGGAGATAGTATTACGGACAGCTTAAGTACGATGTTATAACTACTTAGAGAAGAGTTGAAGGAAGCTAGTTAGTTAATATAGGCACGGTCTAGAATAGATCCGGTAGAACTATATAACAAGGAATGGTAGCTAAGGTTATATAATGTAATCTATATAATCTGTGTAATCTATATAATCTATACGGAGTGTATAGAGCACACGTACCTCACGGAGCGAAGGGATTTCTTAGGCGTATAGTTGTGTATTTAAAGGACCACAGTCCCTACCCAAATAGTTCTCTCTTCGTAGTAAATCTTAGAATATAATTAGAGTTAATCTGTTAGGCAACTACTCCACCAGTTATTATTACATTGTTAACACTGTTCTTACCTATATACCTAGCCCAATAATAGGACCCACTGTAGTTCCTACTACAAGGTTCCGTTACATAAAAGCAATAAAGTAGTACTTAATTAACAACCTTAATAAAGGGTTTATTGAGCTAAGTTAAGCCCCTTTTGCTTCCCCTATTCTATTTATAAAAAAGCCTAGTAGAGGCCTTTGTTTTTATATTAACTATTAAAAGCTAAATGCTGTTACTTAAAAGGATTAGTATTCTATTCCTTTAATTAATAAGACCCTTGCATATCTAAGCCAGGTAAAGATCTTTACTAAACTTAATATCCGCTAAGCTTTTTACTAAATTAGGATAGACCCTGCATTTAAAGATTTAATAATATTCCGTACCTATTATAGGTCCTATAAATGCAAAGTTCTTCCATTTAGACTAACTAATAGACCAGCCATATACTAAAGGTATATAAATGACGTTCTTTTTAATTACCTTAATAAATTCTGTATAGTATACCTAGATAACATTCTTATATACTTAGACGATGAACTTAAGCACTAAGTTTATATTAAGAAGGTCCTAGAGAGATTATAGAAAATAGGCTTGCAAGTTAATATTAAGAAATATAAATTTAGGGTAAAACGTATAAAGTACCTTGGGTTTATAGTAAGTATAAATAGGATTAAAGTTAACCCTAAAAAGGTTAACGTAATCTGTAACTAGAAGCCCCCTTATACTATAAAGGGGATCCAGTTCTTTCTTAAGTTTTGTAATTTCTATTACTAATTTATCCACAACTATAGAGTTATAGCAAAGCCTCTTATACAACTTACCCAGAAAGATACGCCTTTTGTCTTTAATAATGACTATAGGGAAGCCTTTAGAGAGTTAAAAGATTAGCTTATCTCTTCTTTAATCCTTTATTACTATAACCTAGACCTTAAGTTAATGCTAAAGACAGACGCTTCTAACGGAGTTATAGCGGGAATCCTATTACAGTTATATCTAGACGGTGACTAGTATCTTATTGCTTTCTTCTTAAAAACAATAGACCCAGCTAAGTATAACTACAAAGTATATAATAAAGAGATGCTAACTATAATCTAATTGCTATTTTAATGGCGCGTAAAGCTGGAAGGCATAAGCTTCTAGATTAAGATATATACAGATTACAAGGCCCTAGAGTACTTTATAACTATAAAGCAGCTTACTAGACAACAAGCCTACTAGGCTAAAATACTCTCCTAATTCTTCTTTATAATTATATATTGCTCTGGCAAGCAAAACTCTAAGGCTAATATATTAACCCAAAGGGAATAAGACATAGGACCTTAGGATAAACTAAAGGCCTAATACAAGACGCGCGCCCTCCTTTACCCTAAATAGCTTAACCTACAGATCCTTAAGGAGCTAGACTTTAAATGGAATAATTTGGCACCTATAGAAGGAGAAGTCTTAGACGAACTAATAGGGCTAATTAATTGCATCCTAACTGCAAACCGTACAGCTAACTCCTTAAAGGCCCTCTACAATTAAGCTATAAAAGGTGACCCTAATTTAGAAATAGAAGAAGGACTGCTCTTATACTAGGAATAGTTTATAGTCTTAGACGTTGACAACCTACAGACGGAGCTAATCCGTAAAGTCTACTATTAAGTCTCTATAGCACACCCTGGTTAAGATAAGACTTACTAACTACTAGCGCCCTATTACTACTGGTGAGGACTTCTACCTAATATGATACGATTTGTTAGAAACTGTTACGCCTATAGACGCGTAGATGCCCTTAAGGATTAAACTCCTAGGTGGCTATAACTGCTGCTAGTTCCAGAACGCCCTTAGCAACATATTATAATGGACTTTAAGTTGTTTCTAAAGGACGCCTACGGCCACAATGCGGCCTTCATAGTAATTAACTAATTATATAAGCAATCTGTCTCCCTCCTATGTTTTAAGACCATAACTGTGAAGGATATGACCAGCCTCTACATTAATAATATCTATTAATTCTACGGTACCCCTAAATTAATTGTCTCTAACTATGGTCCCTAGTTTATATTAGATTTCTAGAATAAATTTTGCTGTATCCTTGGAATTAAGATTAAGCTCTCTACTATATTCTACCCCTAGACTAATGGTTAAACTAAGATTATAAACTAAGTACCTTAACCAATAGCTACGTCCCTTTATAGACTACTATTAGGACAACTGGTTGGAATTACTGCCTATAATAGACTACGCACAGCTTACACTCCCCTATAATAGTATAGGGATGTCCCTATTTAAACTGCTCTATGGGTATATACCACAAACATCCTTTAATTGAGATAGGCCTACCAAACCCACTACGGCCTACGAATGCCTCAGTTATAAAGAGGCCTAGGTATTTACTAAGAGAATATATAGAGCCTAGAAGACTGCTTAAACAATTATAAGAAAGGTGTAAGAGAAGAAGGAGTTAGATATAAACAGATATTGTTATAAGGTAGACTTCTAAGTAGGAGATAAGGTAGACTTCTAAGTAGGAGATAAGGTATAGGTATTAACAAAGAACTAGAAAACCTAAAGGCTAAGCCGCAAGCTAAACCACTAAATAGCTGGCCTATATAAGACTCTTTAAAAGGTAGGATATTCTTTTAAGGTTAAGCTACTAGAGTTAATAAAGATCCACCCCGTTTTCGCTCCGGACCGGCTATAAAAGGATATAGGTAATCCACTACCTAGATAGTATAATAACCCCCTACCACTAATCTAGATTATAAAGGACGAAGAATAGGAAGTTAAAGAAATCCTAGCAGTAAAAAAGGTCTGTAATGTCTTAAAATACCACGCAAGCTAGGTAGGCTATGATAACGACCTAGAGTGGTACCCTATATCTAATTTTAAGTACTCCCCCTATAAGCTATAGGACTTCCACCTAGCCTACTTTAATCTCCCTAGACCACTACGTAAATTAGACAGCTGGATTAAATGCTAGGAAGAAGGGTTAGATAATTATAATAATCTAAACAATAATAGGGAGCTTGGACAACGCCTAAAGGTAGGCTTTTTTAGGAGGGGGGGGTAATATAATAGTGATAGAGCGCGTTACCTGCCAAATTCTGCTATATTCTGCTATATTTTACTACCTAGCCTACTGTCTAATACTATCTAATACTGTCTTGTACTGTTTCTTACTGTTTACTCGCCTACTATTGACTTGTCTACTGTTAGCGCCTTGGCGGCCTACGCTACCTATTTGTTTATATAAGCCCTTATAGCCACCTTTCCTCCTCCTTAGCTTAGTATCTTTATTAGATAGCAATCCATAAGCTTTAGTTTAGAGGTACTTATACAAGCCATCACAGTAGGAGTAGTATATTTATAGGTATTATTCCATAATTATATTTATAATTTCAGTTTAGCCATCTATCTCCAGATAAAATGCAGTTAAGAGTTATATTTAAATACTTAACTATTTATATAGAGCTTACCAGAAGTCTAAAATAAACTGGTTTCTATAGTTAGATATTATTAAGTTAGAAAGTCTGTATAGCTTAAAAACATGCTTAATAAAATATTCGGCTACTAATATTATATTAATTAAGTCCATGGGGATTATATACCGCATTTTTATAAGGCGGTTAATAACTACTATAATATTTATAAACCCATTGCTATTAGGCAAGTCGACTATAAAGTTAATTAAGATATCGCGCTATTTTTGCATTAGAACTAGTAGCGGTTAAAGTACTCCTTACTTCTTTATATAAGAGGTCTTTCCACGCACGCATATCCTATATACTTAAATATATTTTCGTATATAGTTGTGCATTATAGGCTAGTAGTATACTTATTAAACAATTTTATAAGTCTTCATATGGCTAGGATGCCCTACTATAGGGGAGTCGTATATAAATTTAAGTATTTTAAATTATAAAGGTTTGGAATTCGAAACTACCATCTTCTATTAATAGTATAATTAGTTGTTCTAAATCTTACATTTAGCAAGTATAATATCCTTATACTGTCGTTTTCCTATTTAAATTGCTTTTATTATATCTATTATCTATATATTGTTCTTATATTTATATTCCATTAGCTTATTAATTTCTATTTCCTATTTATTAACTTCTAATTTATTTTTATTAAGTTCCGTATCTAGAAATATAGGATGTAGTTTTTTAAAAAATTTAGGAGGCAATAAGATCCATAATTAATTTATAATCCGTTTATCTATACTGTTTATAGGTAAGTCCTATAATTGTTATATTAATATATTAGGCTTTTAATTAAGTTTACCCAGTTAATATATAATTTTAAAGTTAAATTATAAGAGGTATTTGGCCTAACAAATTTAGCGCTGTGTTAATTGCTTTATAGTTATAAAGTACTACAGGTTCTTATAGTCTATTAATACACATATTAGGAACAACAATTCTTTAAGCTTAGGACTCTATTATTTAAAATATCTAATAATTATAAGTAGTTCCTTATTATATATCTTATAGTTTAATTTAGTAGGGGCAAGTTTCTAAAAGAGAAAGGCTACTAGATGTAACTTATTGTTCTTATTATATTACAATAATACTCCCCCTAGTATATAATTAGACAAGTCTATTTTAACAATATATTTAAGGTTAAGGTAAAAGTAGGTAAGAATTAGAGTAGTTATAAAATAATGCTTTAGGTTATTAAAAGCTTATTCGCATTTAGTGGTCTATTTAAATTTTATATTCTTTCTTATTAGGTTTATTAATGGCTAAGCAGTTTCTAAAAAGTGGTTAATAAATTAATAATAGAAATTTGCGAATTCTAGAAATTCTTAAATATCTTATATATTGCTAAGGCTTTCCTAGTTTATAATTATGGTAACTTTCTTAGGGTTTATTTTAATTCCGTTATAGGATATTATTAAGCCTAAATATATAACTTTAGATATATAGAACTTGCATTTCTTAATATCGCATTATAGGCCTATATCTTATAGGTGTTTAAGGACCATTCTAATATGTTTCTAATATTCAGAAAGTAAGGATAAGTAAATTAAAATATTATTAATATACATAGTAATAAATACATTAAGGAATTTACGAAGTGTATTATTAATATATTACTAAAACGTACTAGGACCGTTCTTTACACTAAATAGTATTACTAGGTATTTAAAGAGTCCCTATTATATATAAAAAGCTATATACTTCTTATCTCTTTTACATATAAGGATTTTATTAAAGGCGGTAACTATATTAAGCTTTATAAATACCGTACCTTTACTAAACAGTTAAGCGTCTCTTAAATTAGGGGAATTGGATATTAGTTTTAAATTATAATTGCGTTTAGAGCTTAATAATTAATATAGAATTTTAAGCCTCCTCCTGGCTTTTTAATAAATAATATAGGTAAGGCGAATAGAGATTAACTAGGGCGAATAAATCCTTTTTCTAAATATTTGTTAAGGTATTATCGCATTATAAGTAGTTATTCTTATAATATACTATATAGCGGACTAAACTTTAGTGTTATGCTAGGCTTAAGTTCTATTTTAAAATTGTACTTATTTTAGTACAGGGCTAGTTAGTCTACAAATTATTTTTTAAACTTATTAATTAAATTATGGTACTCTTTAGGTATAAGAGGTTAAGGGTTAATATACTGTTTTAGTTCTAGTACTTTCTTAATATCTTCTATAGTTATAGTAAAGATTTTATAATCTCGTCTTTTTACTAATAAGATAAAAGACGCGGCCTATATTATATAAATTTTAAGAAGTTTTAATAAAATATCTTTGCATTCTTTACTATAATTAGCAGTTATAGCTTTATTGTCTTGGTTTAAGGTTTATAGCAAGGGTAATTTATATTATATTAAATTTAAATAGTTATATGCATATTTATAGGGCATATAGTGTTTTAAGTAATAGCTTTAACAGTAAGTTATATAGAACTTTAGTATTTCTTTAACCCAAATAATTAAGGGGTTGTGTTGCTTTAGCTATCTATATCTAAGTATAACTTTGTATTGCTTTAAGGGTATAATAAACAGAGAGATATATTTAAGGTGTTTACCTATCCACATTTTTACTAGGGCGTAGTGCATTATTTTGCTATATATTAAGGGTTTGCCATTAAAGCCTTATAGGCCCTAAGGCTTATTAAGTTTCTTTAAATTTAAGCGTTAAGTTTTTATATAGTTTATATTAACAAAGCCTATACTAATAGCTCCGCTGTCTATTAGAATTCATACCTCCTTCCATTTTCCAAGTATTTAAATTTTACTAAGTATATTAAGGGAGTTGTACTATATATTAGCGCTAGAAGAGCCTAGACACTTATACTCTTCTACTTTTTATCCTAAGGCGCGACTTAGCCTTAGAATAATTTGTTTTCTAAGTTAACTAAAGGCAAGATACTTTATGGCAACTAAATATAATTTATAGAGTGGATATAATTTAAGGACCAGGAGGAACTACGGCGGACCTTTTTAAAAGGGTAAGTTTAACAATTCCTTTAAATATATCCCTTTTTACCGCATCCAAAACATTTTTTATTTGTGGCTTAAGTTTTTTTTTTATTAGTTCCTAAGGATGTATAGAATTAGGCGGCATTAAGGTCTATAGGGTTATATATATAGTCTTTAGGTTTCAAAGATAGATTGCGCTTTAGGGTATATACTAGGTTTATAGAGTTCTAGACGTAGGGTATAGTTAGCTTTAGAAAATAAGTCTATTTATTATATTAAAGGTTTTTGTTAATTTTTTAATATATTATAGCAAATTTAGATAGGTTTTTTAGCAGTTCTCTTCCTACTAACTAGGCTCTAATCTTATCCAAAATAGCTTATTAAAGGGTAGCAACTTTAGCGGCTTTATTCTAATCTAGCTTGCTAATAAGGCCTAAAAATTCCGAAAAGAAGCTAGTAAAGTCTTGGTTCCGTTATTATAGGTTTTTAAGTTTAGCAATAGCTATATGTTTATAGCTGGCGTTATTATATATTCGTTCTAGTAGAGAGATAAAGATTTTAAAATTGACGAAGATGCCGTTATAGAAGAATGGATCTATAGTATATATAGCGTCTTTACTTAAACAAGACATTCTATAGCTAACCTTACTAGCTTTAATAGGGTATTAGTTATAGTTTATTAAAAGTTTAAGACAGAGCTTGGTTACAAAGGGATATAGGTTATTTTAATTTCTATTAAACATTAGAGGATTAGGGAGCTTTTTAGATTTTATAGTAGGTATTAAATTTGTTATAGATATAGGTTAAGTTACTATTACTAGTTTAGAGTTTGTATTTAAGAGGCCAGGCTTAGATATAGTTATATTAATTTTATTTATAGGCGGTATTGGGGTCTCTAATATAAGTGCTTTAACGTTACGGAGTTCTTCGCAGAGTGCTTCCATTAATCGTTAATACTAGTTTTCTAGTGCAGTCCGCTGCTAAGCTAAGGCATCTGTAAAGGACTATTGCATTATAGTTAACTATTCCCTAACTAGGGATATAATGCTTATAGTTATTAAAGGGGATTCAGGTTTGTTTGCCATTTTAATAGTAGTTGTTTTAACGCAATATAGTATAAGGGCGCGAAGAGGCTTTAAGGAGGGTTTAAAGGAACAATATAAATTCTATCTAAATCTGAGGGTATATAGCTCTTGCAGAGAACAAGACGTTGTATAAAGAAGAGAAGGGAATAACAAGAGAATTATATAATTAAATATTTAGAGGCTTGGTGGTTAATGCGTACATATATACACACGCGGTCTTTAACGGATTTTAATAGAATTTAGTTAAAGCTTTAGAATTTATCTATTAAGTGTTTTACCGAGACATTCCTATTATAATTAGGCTAGTCCTATTACACTAAGGTAACGCTAAATTAGCTCCCCTAATATATAATAGAAAACGATTACCATTCTAAATTTACCTTAGTAAGCTTAGATATAATTCTGTTAGTATAGATTTTTAATTAGTCTGCAAGCTAACTAACTACATTTATATAAAACTATAACAAAGCCTTGTGGGAAACACTATGGTTAACTCGCTAATAGGCTAGGTGTGACGGTGCTGGGGTACGCTACCTGCTATACTTAGTAGACTCTGACTCCTGCCAACCAATTAGGATTTTCTATCCCCGGGATAGAAAATCGCCATTGGCTCGCTTACTACTAGCGCCTTGGCGACCCCTTTATATCTTGCTAGTCTCTAACAGACTTCTTCTTCTCCTTAGCTTAGTATTCTTATATAATAGTAATCTACAAGCTTCAGTTTAGAAGCATTTATACAAGCCCATTACATTATACTAAGCTCTCCCTACATTGCCTAGGAAGGCCTTAATAATATCCCACCCTAAAAGAAGACCTTTGTCTATAACGACGCGTTAACGCGTTATACTCAGACATTAAAAAAAACTTACACTACTACGCCTAAAAAGGCCCTAATAATATCCCACCTTATAGGCTAGACTGTACTTAACCTACACCCCTAAAAAAACCCTGGAATTAAAACCAAATTATATAATTCTAACAAACCTTAGGAAGCCAACAATGGCACCTAAAGTAAGCTTATTTAAAAAACCTGCCTCTACCTAAGAGGAACATAAGATCCAGTTAGGATTAGAAATTAAAGATAATAACAACGTTATAGGTATATATAAGCAGATTTATGCCCTTGCAGCCAATTAAAAGGTTAATTGCCTTTAAGCCTAAAGCATATAAGAGACTCTAAAGGAGATCCTAGAAAGCCTTGCTGCCTTATAAAATAGCCCAGCCTCCCCTTTATAAAGCCTTAGTTAACCCATCTGCTTAACTAAATATAATACACTAGAGAGTACGGATATAATAACGAAGTAATTAAAGTCCGTTAAGTTCCCTAACCCCCTACTATTATTAGACGGCATAGACCTAACCTTTAAGAACTAGAGAATTTAAGTGTAAGGAAAGCTTCGTGTTAACTATAACTATTTCCCCTCTAAAGAAGCTAAAATGCTCTACCTCTTTGGTTAAACCATTGGGGACGCCTAGTGATACCTTTAGGCTAAGTTTAAGGACGAGTTACCTATTTGGTTTATATCTGTTAATAAGATAATACAGCATCTGGCTGCTATTTATGTTAACCCAAATAAAGTATGGGATGCCTATTATAACTATAATCGCCTAATAATGAAATTAAACTAATCCTTTACTAAGTTCCAGACTTAATTCTTACACCTAGTAGGCAAAGGCTAGGTTCCCCCTAAAAACTATTGTTTGGACCTATATAACAAGCTAACGGTCCAACTATAAGAGAAGATTGTAGTAGCCTTAAATAACCTACTAACCTACTAAAGACTCGCAGCCTAATGTTTTTTGCTGGATTCGGAACTAAAATAAATTAATGCTTATTTGGATTGGCTAAAGCGGCCCTATAGCAACCGTAACCTATCTGTTACACTAATGGGAGCTAGCGTCGGAAGATAAACCGCGACCGCCCTTATACCAAAAGCGGTTATAACTGCCTACCTGTGAACCTTGCCTAACCCGCCACGTACTATACCTTTAACTAATGCTTATTGTAACACCCTAATTAACCCTACTACGGTTACGTACTTTAATTATGGAAAGGATGGTTACTTTACTATATCCTACCCAGAGCTAAAGGATATAGGTAATATTAAGGGGATAGAGGAAGAAGAAACGTCTGATAAATTGGGAAAAGAAGAACCCTAGGGAAAAACTCCCCCCTAGGGTATCCTATTGATTTTAAAGAGATTAACCTAAGTTAGCTAATAGGTGGAAAATACTTTATGGTTCTATGTACAGTATCTTAAAATGGATATAGAGTTAATACTACTGCCCTTATTAACACTAGAGCAAATAGCTTTGCCTTTATAAACACTGCTTATATAAGTGACGTTGCTAAGTTCTTAAATATAAATGCTACCCAACTAGAGAAGCCTATTTAAGTTAAAGGCTATAACGGCCAAGCCAGTAAGCCAGTTACCCATGTCTTGAAGCTATATATCGCTATTAATGGACAATGCTAGTTTGGTATCCCCTTCTGCATTCTAGACCTAGGGTCCTACAATATAATCCTTAGCCGAAAATGGATGTCCTACTTTAATATTTGGCTGAACGTACGACAAAGGCAGTTTGTCTGGCTAGAGAACAGACCAAAACTACCCTCCTTTATTAGAGAAATTCGAACTGACCGCAAAACACTAGCCGCGAAGGCTGACCCCATCTATTAACAGGATATTAGGGATCGCGACCTAGCCTTTGCCTAAGAGGATGCTCGCCGCAAAGCTAGTAGGAGCTCTGTACCAATAAGGATACTCCCCTAAAGCACCACAGTTAAGAAGGACTCTACTTATAGAAGTGGAATGGATAGTAATATAGACAACTTCTAAATTGCGGAGATCTAGCTAACATAGAAAAGGACATACTAACAGGATATAAAGGATAGTCTTTAGAAGATGCAACAAGAGCTAAAGGGAGTAAGGACCACGCTAGTACACTAGAAAGCCCTAAGGCTATAGACACCCCTATAGTAAATATTATGGCAATCAGCGCTATAGGTTTCCACTTTAATATATATTAGAAGGATAATAAGGTTTTTATTACTAGCTTATATAAAATCGACTGGATTATTACTAAGAGGGAAGAAGGACCTGTAGAGGAAACTAATAAGGAGCTAGTTAAGCGCCTTCTCCCTATATACCGCTTACACTATAGAGACGCGTTCTTAAAAGCAGCTTTGGATATGCTGCCCCCCTACTAAACCTATGATTATAGGATCCAACTAGAGGCCAATAACTCTCTAGGCTATAGCCCCCTTTACTAGCAAACTATAGAGGAACTAAAAGTAACTAAGTAGTACTTAATTAATAACCTCTATAAGGGGTTTATTAAGCCAAGCTAGGCCCCTTTTACTTCCCCTATTTTATTTGTAAAGAAACCTAATAAAAGCCTTTATTTCTGTATTGACTATTGGAAATTAAACGCTATTACTTGGAAAGATTGTTACCCCCTTCCCCTAATTGACAAGACCCTTATATATCTAAGCTAAGCCAAAATCTTTACTAAGCTTAATGTCTGCCAAGCTTTCCACTAAATAAGGATAGACCCTATATTAGAAGACCTAACAACATTCCGCACCCACTATGGTTTTTATAAATGTAAAGTCCTTCCCTTTAGACTAATAAATGGACTAGCCATATACCAACAGTATATAAATAATGTTCTTTTTGACTACCTTAATGAATTCTACATGGCATACCTAGATAATATTCTTATATACTTGGACAATGAACTTAAGCACCAAGTCTACGTTAAGAAGGTCCTAGAAAGGCTGCGGAATGCAGGCTTATAAGTTAATATTAAGAAATGTAAATTTAGAGTAAAATAAATAAAGTACCTTGGGTTTATTGTTAGTATAGAAGGAATTAAAGTTAACCCTAAGAAGGTTAAGGCGGTCTGTAACTAGAAACCCCCTTATACTATAAAAGGTATTTAGTTCTTTCTTGGCTTCTGTAACTTCTACTATTAGTTTATCTATAACTATGGGGTTATGGCTAAACCTCTTATATAACTAACTAAGAATAACACGCCTTTTATTTTTAATAATAATTGTATAAAAGCTTTTAAGGAGTTAAAGAGCTAACTTACCTCCTCCCTAATTCTCCGTCACTATAACCTAGACCTTGAATTAATGCTGGAAACGGACGCCTCTAATAGAGTAGTGGTAGGGGTTCTCTTACAGCTATACCTAAATAGTAAGTAGTACCCTATTATATTTTTCTTAAAGACAATGGCCCCAGCTAAGTATAACTATAAGGTGCATAATAAGGAAATGCTGGCTATTATATAATTGTTATTCTAGTGGCGCGTAAAGCTTAGAAGTATAGACTCCTAGATTAAAGTCTATACTAATTATAAAGCCCTTAAGTATTTTATGACAACAAAGCAGCTTACCAGTTGATAGGCCCAGTAGGCTAAAATACTCTCTTAATTCTTCTTTACGATTATATACCGCCCTGGTAGGTAAAATTCTAAAGCTAATGCCTTTACCTAGAGGGAACAGGACGTGGAACCATAGGATAAGCTAAAGGTTCAGCACCAGACACGTGCCCTTCTCCGTCCCAAACAGCTTAACCTACGTATCCTTAAGGAACTAAACTCCAAACGGAGTAAGCTGGCGCCTATAGAAGGAGAGATCCTAGATAAACTAGTAGGACTAATTAATCGTATCCTAATTACAAACCGCACAGCTAAATCCCTAAAAGCCCTCCGCGATTAAGCTACAAGAGGTGACCCTAATTTGGAAATAGAAGACGGACTGCTCTTATACTAAGAACGGCTTATAGTTCCAGATGTTAACAACCTATAAACGGAACTGATACGTAAAGTCCACTGTTAAGTCTCTACGGCGCACCCTAGTCAAGATAAGACCTACCAACTACTAGCACCTTGCTACTACTGGCAAGGACTCCTATCCAATATAGAATAATTTATTAGAAATTGTCATGCTTGTAAATAGGTAAGTACCCCTAGGGATTAAACCCCTAAATGGTTATATCCACTGCCAGTTCCTAAACACCCTTAGCAGCATATTACAATGGACTTTAAATTATTCCTAAAAGACAAACATGGCTATAATATGGCCTTTATAGTAGTTAACTAACTAAGTAAGTAAGCCATTTCCCTCCCCTACTTTAAGACTATAACTGCAAAGGATATGGCCCGCATATATATTAATAACATTTACCAGATCCATAGCGCTCCTAAGTTAATTATCTCTAACTATAGACCCCAGTTTATATCAGACTTCTAGGACAAATTCTGCTATATCCTTGGGATTAAAATTAAGCTCTCTACCACATTCTACCCTTAGACTAATAGCTAAACCAAGATTATAAACCAGTACCTTAACTAGCAACTTCGCCCCTTTGTTAACTATTACTAGGACAACTAGTTGGAACTACTGCCTATAATAGACTACGCACAGCTTACGCTCCCTTATAACAGTATAGGAATGTCGCTATTTAAGCTACTCTATAGATACAAGCCACAAACATCCTTTGATTAGGATAGACCTATAGGACCTATAACGGCCCGCAAATACCTTAGCTATAAAGAGGCCTAGACATTTACTAAGAGAATGCATGGAGCCTAGGAGACTGCCTAAGCAATTATAAAAAGGGCATAAGAGAAGAAAGAAGCTAACGTAAACTAATATCGCCGCGAGGTAGACTTCTAGGTAGGAGATAGGGTATAGTTATTAATAAAAAACTGGAAGACCTAGAGGCCGAGCCATAAGCTAGACCACTAAATGGCTAGCCCCTATAAAATCCTTAAGGAGGAAGGGTACTCTTTTAGGGCTAAGCTACCTAAGTTAATAAAGATCCACCCTGTCTTCTCCCTAGACTAACTGCGGAAGGCCGCAAACAACCTATTGCCTAGACAGTACAACAACCCCCCACTATGACGGCGCTAGGGCGCGTCACCTAGTCAGGGGTTCGCTTAGGGCTTGGCTTATGTATTTAGACATAGCCTCACCACTTCTCTTGCTCCTCACCTTAATATCTTTATAATACAGCATTCGTTCGCTTCGTGTTAGAAGCATTTATTCAAGTCTTCATTAAGACATTTGTTCAATGGTTTAAGCCGTTACATTATATCAAGGTCCCCAGTTATATGCAGGCTGTGGTATCTCAGGTCGTCCGCAAGGACAGTAAACATCTCGTACAAAGTCCTGTGGTGGCTGGGTTATAAGAAGCTTACTCCCTACACCATACAGGCACCTACACCCTCATATTTCTTTTTGTTTTATTCTCTTCTCTTTACCAAACGGCCGCCTATGCTATGGGGAAGCACGTGCTGAGCGGTAACCTCTTTCCGACCATACAAACTCGTCAACTAAACGGGCAACGCGCATATCTGTCAACCCAACGCGTATATCTACCTACCGATTAATTAAACGACCGACCGACCGTATGTCTCTAACGCTAGTACCGTACTACTACCTTTAACAACGCCGTGCCAATAGCCTACGGAGATCCTTTTTCGACTGACACTAAGCCATGTATACTATAAGAAACGACCTCGGCTGATACTAAAATACTATCTACAAAAACAACGTTAATTAATACTGAGCTATTGGCTGCGTTCAAGCCTTCTTAAGCACTTGTTCAAACTATTAGGCTATAAGAAACAAAGTTAACTAATACTGAGCTATATAAGCTTTAAGGTCAAAATCGATTAGAATAAACCGATTAACTAATCGCGCCGATACGCCTGCGATCCACTAACTAAATAATTATGCCTATATGCCTGCAATCCATATGACGCTGGCACCGTACTACCATATACCAGACAACAATAGCATCCTACACTTACTATCACGACAACAACAATAGCGCCAATATGCATGCTATTACGAACTATTAACTAACAACTATACCGCTACGCCTATAGTCTATTAACCGAATGATCGCGCTAATATACCTGCGATCTACTAACCAACTAATAGACAAGCTCTATGCTTAACTAACTATTACCGCCGCTAGTACCGTACTACTACCTAAATGGACAATTACTACTCCTATCTATAGCTAAACCAACACCTTACTACCTCCCTGCAGCACTATTACCGACAACTGCTACTCCGCCTGTAGTACCACCACTGACTCCTACTGCCCTACCTGCAGCAACAACTGTATATAAGATAGATAAGTATCTAGAGAATAACGCCTAAGGGCAGGCTTTTTCAAAGGGGGGGTTGATATAATAGCGCTAGGGCGTATTACCTAGTTAGGGGTTCGCTTAGGGCTTGGCTTATATATTTAGACGTGGCCTTACTACTTCTCTTACTCCTCACCTTAATATCTTTATAATACAGCATTCGTTCGCTTCGTGTTAGAAGCATTTATTTAAGTCTTTATTAAGACATTTATTTAATGGTTTAAGCCATCACACCTACCGCCAGTTTAGATTGTAGAGGATAATAAATAGGAAGTTAAAGAGATCTTAGCAGTTAAAAAGGACCGTAGTACCCTAAAATACCATATAAGCTGGGTAGGTCACGACGAAGATTTAAAATAGTACCCTATATCTAATTTTAAATACTCTCCCTATAAGCTATAGGACTTCCACCTAGCCCACCCTAACCTCCCTAGACTACCACGCCAATTAAAAGGCTAGATTAAATACTAGGAAAAAGGGGTGGATAACTATAACAATTTAGATAATAATAAAGAGCTCAGACAACGCCTAAGGGCAGGCTTTTTTGGGAGGGGAGGGTAATGTAACGGTGCTAGGGCACGCTACCTGCTATACTTAGTAGACCCTGACTTCTACCAACCAATCAGGATTTTCTATCCCCGGGATAGAAAATTGCTATTAGCTCGCTTGCTACTAGCGCCTTGGCAACCCCTTTATATCTTGCCAGTCTCTAACAGACTTCTTTTTCTCCTTAGCTTAGTATTCTTATATAGTAGTAATCTACAAGCTTTGGTTTAGAAGCATTTATACAAGCCCGTCATACTAGGTATATAGGTAAACAAGAAGTTAACAACGTAATAAGTACAAATAATAACTAGTAGAGTGGTTACCTAATAAACTAACTCCAATTATATTCTAAGATTTACTATAAAGAAAGAACTATCTAGGTAGGGACTGTAGTCCTTTAAATATATATCCTAACTCCTAAGTAAGTCCTTACTCTATCTACTCTATCTACTCTATTTACTCTATTATAGATTTTATAGATTATATAGATTACACAGATTACATTACGTGACCTTAGTTACTATTCCTTATTATATAGTTCTACTAGATCTATATAAGCTTTTATAGAGTAAGGAATTTTATAAGCGATTTAATTATAAATCTATGGAAATTAGGTGTACTATATACACGAAATATATAGCAAAGGTTAACGGAGACGCTAATAATAATTTATAACTGTTACCTAATTAGCCACTAGGTCAATATTGCCACTTAGTTAGTAATTATAATAGCTCAAACTATTAAACAAATGTCTTAACAAAGACTTAAACAAATGCTTCCAAGATAAAGCAAACAAATGCTATATTATAAAGATATTAAGGTAAGGAGCAAGAGAAGTGGTAAGGCTACGTCTAAATACACAAGCCAAGCCCTAAGCGAACCCCTAACTAGGTGACGCGCCCTAGCGCCATTATATCACCCCCCCCTTTAAAAAAGCCTGCCCTTAGGCTTTATTCTCCAGATACTTGTCTATCTTATATACAGTTGTTGCTGCAGGTAGGGCAGCAGGGGTCAGTGTAGTACTACAGGCAGAGCAGTAGAGTTGATTGTGGTGCTGCAGGAAGGCAGCAAGGTGTTAGTTTAGCTACAAGCAGGAGCAGCAATTGTCCGTTTAAGTAGTAGTATGGTACCAGCGGCGGTGATAGTTAGTCAAGCATAAAGCTCGTCTATTAGTTGGTCAGTAGATCGCAGGCATATTAGCGCGATTATTCGGTTAATAGACTGTAGGCGTAGCGGCACAGTCGTTAGTCAATAGTTCGTAATAGCATGCATATCGGCGCTATTGTTGTCGTCGTAATAGTAGGTGTAGGACGCTATCGTTATCTGGTATATAGCAGTACGGTGCCAGCGTCATATAGATTGCAGGCGTATTGGCACAATCGGTAGTCGGTGGATCGCAGGCATATCGGCACGATCAGTCAGTTAGTTTGTCCTAATCGATTTCAACCTCGAAGCTTGCACAGCTTAGTATCAGTTAACTTCGTTCCTCGCAGACAGTATCTCGGTATCAGTCGAAAAGGATCTCCGTAGGCTATCGGTATGGCGTTGTCAAAGGTAGTCCTAGTGATTTCGTTCCTCACAGCTCGCAAAACCGCAGCTCACGTAGCTCAGTATCCATTAAAAAGGACTATTCGGGTAGCAGTACGGTGCCAGCGTCCGTAGACGTACGGTCGGTCAGTCGTCGATCGTCGACAGATATACGCGTTCGTCGCGTCGTCGTCGTCCTCGTTCGGTCGGCACGTTGATAGTATACGCGTTCGACGCGTACATCCGTAGGGACCTTTGTCGTTGTCGATCGGCGAGT
>Ga0307507_10000408_pt1 | contig 89393 bp, 18 predicted proteins | sample 7_EM_MG_FD_207223 | JGI IMG/M metagenome (GOLD analysis project Ga0307507, IMG submission 207223) | Populus trichocarpa ectomycorrhiza microbial communities from riparian zone in the Pacific Northwest, United States - 7_EM | ecosystem: Host-associated > Plants > Roots > Unclassified | place...
TTCTCCTTCTCCTTCTCCTTCTCCTTCTCCTTCTCCTTCTCCTTCTCCTTCTCCTTCTCCTTCTCCTTCTCCTTCTCCTTCTCCTTCTCCTTCTCCTTCTCCTTCTCCTTCTCCTTCTTCTCCTCCCTCTCCTTCTTCTCCTTCTCCTTCTTCTCCTCCCCTCTATTTAACGCCTAATCTTATATTGCATGCGCTAGTAGTTTAGGTAATAGTGGTACTTAGCTAACCTTATCGGATTTTTAATGTTGGGATTTTACCTGTATAAACTATTAGTATTATAATGTAATACTGTAAGGCGGAAATAGGTGGTGATTCTTACTTATAGGCTAATGTTAGCGCATGTCTACCAATTTACGTTTAGCCTGTTTGGGGCACTTTTAACAGGGCGGTTTCAAACTTTTGTTTATAACTATTTAACTAGATTCTTTTTACAATTAAAGAGAAGGGAGAAATATAATAATGCGAAATTATATACATAAAAGTTTTACTAGGTAATAAGAGTCCTCTTATTAAATAATTACTCTCACTTAGAGCTATAATGTGATATAGCCCGGCTTTTAGTAAGCGTAGCCTATATAAAAATGTCCTAATAGAAGCAGGTCTGGAAAGTTTAAAACTGCCCCGCTAAAAGTGCCCTGTATAGGCTAAACGTAAATTTACAACTCCTTACTCTGCTTTGGCAGACCTATACTAATATTAGCCTATAAGTAAGAATTACTACCTATTTCCGCCTTATAGTATTACATCGTAATACTAATAGTTTACATAGGTAAAATCCCAACATTAAAAATCCGATAAGGTTAGCTAAGTACCACTATTACCTAAACTACTAGCGTATGCAATATAAGATTAGGCGTTAAATAGAGGGGAGGAGAAGAAGGAGAAGGAGAGGGAGAAGAAAGAAAGGGAGAAGAAGGAGAAAGAGAAGACTTAGGTAGTATAGATGGACCCTCCTATAGGCCTAACAGTGCTCCCTATATACTAAAGGAAGATCGCAGACTTATTCTTACCTAAATAGCTCTATAGGTTAAGCATAATCGGCGGTGGAGTAGTAAAGGGTAATATACTATAATAGATAGGCTAAGCTAATAGAGATACTTACTAGACTTTAAGCTAGCCTTTAGAACTATCCAGGAGGTTGCCCTAATATAGCATACTATTCTTTTAAAGCTTCTAGATATTATCTAACTGTTTATTACTAAGCTTACTTAGTAGGATTAACTAGATAGTAATCTTTCCTAAGTATATTACCAAAACCAAATATTAGATATCTTAAGGTGCGCACTTATTTTAAATAAGGGGTTTAAGGGCGGCCTCCTAGGTTTAGGTGCTGTAGTATTTATTAAAGATATACTTTTAGAACGGCCATCTATAACAGAATATTTTCTATATATTAAGCTTCCTTAATAATAGGGCGCAATTCTTCTAGGCCCATTAATTTAATTGCTGTAATATAACCTAGCCCTAGTGTTAGGGGTAGAGGAGTCTCTGCCCTACCTGTCCCCGTCTTCTACTAGCCCTTATGCCATTTCTTTCTACGATTGGATTTTTATTTAGGCAGCTAATTAGCCTAGGAGTTCGTAGGAGTTTATAGGAGTTGAAAAGAATATAAATTGGCTAAGCTCTAACCGGTAACAAGTATATATAGAAGAGCAACACCAGCAACGTGTCCTATGGTTCTATATACAAGCAATCTAATTGGCTTAGGAGTTTATAGAAGTTTGTAGGAGCTTATAGAAGGTTATAGGACTTGGCCTTATAAGCTACACCACCAAACACACCGCGGTTAGCAGTTATCCTATATTATACTATCTTATCCATTTATTAAAATGATTGTATATTATAATAGATCGGGATGTTCCCACTGCGCATATTATTACGTACGGCTTCTTTAGTTTCGTTTGTGTTTACAAGGGTGTTTTAGATATGGGTATTAGCTAAGGCTGTGGGTAGGTATTTGGTATATAAAGAAGGTCTTAGTAGTATTCACGTTGTCAGGTTTCGCTTATATACTAATTTGGAGGCAGCTAGGTTCTCTATTTAGGGTTTAGTTGCTTATTATCTATAAGAGGGGGAGGCTTATGCCAGATTCCATTGCGCTTAGCCAAATTTTTTAAATATCTGCAGAAATGGTCTGGTAAGAAAGCCCCTTAAATTTCCTAAAATGGCAGGTATTTATAGCCAACACGTCCTTTATACACTGCACCCCTTCTAACAAATAGCGCTTGCTAAACGTTGCATTGCCAAGATAAGATCTCAACTATAGTCCCTTATTTAAACTAGCCGGTCTGCAGGGAATGCGCTACACGTTCACAGATTATAAAACAAATTTTCTACTCTAAGTTCCCTTATGGAGATCTTTATCTGGTCCTAGCCGGCATTTGCCCCGCTATTAGAAACTCTTAGCACCTACCCCACCCTCTTAAAGCTTACTAGCTGCTTACACGTTGAACTACGGTCACCATTATTGGTTTCATGCTATAAAAAATTAAGAACTTCCGTTTAACAAGCCGATCTTTCACATTAATATACAGGAAACTATCTACCTGGTTTATATAAACACCTTCCACCAATCTTTTACTTTAACTATAATCTATAGTTTTATTTTTAAACGTATCCTAGATAGAATAGTTAACCCTCTGCCTTTTTAATATAGGTTACAATATTTCGTTCATTTAAGGCAGCTCCTAGCCGTCAACATTTACGTAAATTAGAGAGTTGTGCTTTAGGTATATGTTAATCATAGACATATAAACCCTAGATTCCGCAAGATATAGAGGTGGGATTAGAAATGAGTGGGGAGCCGTGCCTATATTATGCGTAACGTCCATCCCTAGGTTACGCAAAACCCACTATGTCGCAAAATATAAGGGGTACTTCAACTTTAAGCGACTATAGTCCTGCGCATACGCTAATATTCACTATAATTCTATATAAGTTATGTACTACAGCTACTTTTACACATTTAGAACCTCTCCTACTAAAAAATTATGTTTATATTGTCGCCTTCGCGCCTAATGCGCAGGCTAGAAAATCATCATCAGCCTTATATCTGCTGTGGCGCGCAAATTTATACACAATCGCTACCCCGGTTGGTACTTCTGATTAAAGCGGTTTCCAATCCTGGCTAGTACAAAACGACCCTGTATATCTAATACAATTATCGCCTAACGTGTTTTACTACCTAGCTGCGCATACTATAACCCTGCGCACTTACAAAACCTACCAAAATCGCGATTTTTTGACCCTTGTAAAATCAACCAATTCTTAATAAAAATTAATGCAAATTTAATAGAGGCCTATTAATGCAATAACTAACTAATATTAGAAATATTAGAAATCTTATATAAGCGGAAGTAGGTTAGATAGAAAAAGTGGGGCAATTTTACCCTACTTTTCCTATCTAACCTACTTCCGCTTATATAAGATTTCCAATATTTCTAATATTAGTTAGTTATTGCATTAATAGGCCTCTATTAAATTTGCATTAATTTTTATTAAGAATTGGTTGATTTTATAAGGGTTAAAAAATCGCGATTTTGGTGGGTTTTGCAAGTGCGTAGGGTTATGGTGTGCGTAGCTAGGTGGTAAAACATATTAATATAATTTGCTTATGTTATCTGGTGAGCTGAGCTTGTAGCTGTCGGGTATATAGCTGTGCAAAGACTTAGTAAGAGGGCCAATCTCAGCCCCGCAGCCTTGCGATCTAACTTAACCTTGGCTACTGTAAGCCTCCTATTAACTAACTCACTCTTATAGATTCGCCACCTCACAAGGGTGTGGCCGGAGCGGGTCGGCCACCCTCCCTGCTTGTGGTGGCAATATATACTGTAAATAATTTTACGACCGTTAGATATCACTTATAAGTATACTTACACAAATTAATAATTCCGCATTTGCGCTAGATTCTGTTTCCTATATAGTCCCAGACATCTAAAGTGACTTTACGTACTTGTGATTCCCCCCACACGTAGCCCGGAACTCCAGCCAAAAGAGGTAAAGGCTAAAATGCAGAATAGAAATTTTCCTATTATCCTATTAAAATAGCTTTGCAAACGCTACGCTTTGCGTTTTAATACGCAAAGATGTATATTAATGGTAAGCTTTCTATAATCTGGGCTTATACCAATCTTATCCGTCATGGCTGTCCGGTCCAAAAACCCTAACAATTATAGATATACCAAGAATTAATATTAGCCGGCGTTATGTCCTATCTGGCCTAATAATATTCCCTAAACTTATGCACAGCTCCCGAAACTGGCCCGCTGTCTCCTAGCAAATCAAGTTCAAAAAGTACTTTAAGACAATAAGCTTAAGGAAATACATCTGGAGTTGTCTTATAGACAATCTCGCTTTATGCTAGAATTGTCCTTAGGTTCAGGTTAGCGCCGGTCTTAGCTATAGTAAGGCATTTCGTATTAAGGGTAGATTGGCCATTAACTACTAGAAAGTAGCTTCGGTTAGATATAAAATTAACAATGTATTATTATACAGGAGCATTAAAGGTCCAGAAATATTAGGTCGGTGGCGGAGTGGGCAATAATTAACACTCGCCGGCAACACAGTATTTGCCTTTACCGCACTATAATAGGCTATCAGCAACAAGCATCCTTTGTCCAGTTAGTTGGGACAACTTATACCCCAGCCGCAAGTGCCACAGTTCTTTAAGTCAGTTTATAGATCCACGTAGCCGACTCCCGGGCAGGCACTAGGAAGAGCTGGGTTAGGACAATAGCATTCGCATTAGTCTTGCGTAGCAATATTAAAAGCATTTCTTCTAAATACTAAAGAAATGGCGACGTAATAGACATATGCAAGGTTCATGCACCCAAAATAGAGATCTTAGACCGGGAAGAAATCGCAGGCGCACTTTTATTAGATGCATATTAGCATATTCTAATTACAGTCAACCTATTTCGCATTACAGTCGTCTGGCTTTTGTTACTGTCTTAGTTTAGGGTACGTATATATATCCAACTTACCGTAATATATATTATAGGTGTCGCAACAATCACCCCAGCTAAAGTCTGGTGGGAAGCCCCATAGACTAAAAATACTAGCACTATCACTACCGCATCCGTTTGGTAGACGGTCTGTAGCCCCTGGCCGCCTATAGACTACTATATAACGTGTCTACAATGGAGCATCTTGGTTTATTAATAGCGTCCAACTGCGGCCTAGCTAAGGTTGGAAGAACTCCTAATATAAAGAGATCAGAAGCAGGCAGCTAGCGCTTAATAGCAGTTCTCCACTAATAGTAATCAGCGTTAGTGATAATTAAATTGTTATAATTAATACCAAACTGAAATTCCTGCTTTCTAATAAGACCCGCAGAAATCGTGCCGTTGTATACTATATACTAGATCCTTAGACACTATAAGCACTGGAATAATATTAAACCTAATAATAACCCTTACATAGACGCAAATTCGCGCTTACGGTAATAATTATTTAAACTATTTAGTAATATAATAAGCAGAGGCATTTTAAGGAAACTAGGGGACAGCCTAACCTTAATTCTATAAACATAATATTGCCTTTCCTTAAAACGGCTAAGTAAATAGGCTTTTTTCCTTCTTTTTTATATATAAGGTCGAATTACCTAGCCCAATTTCAGTAATTGTACAGCCTAAAAGCAAAGTAATGGCATACCCATTAAAGGAACCTAACGGTTTAGAAAAGTGGGACGTTCCCCTTAATTCGTTAACGTGAGTAAAACTTACGTGTCCATTATTTTCCACTACTAGAAGGCCGTTTAACCAGCTTAAAATGTCCTAAATATGCTAAGAAATAGTATTTGCGACGGTTATAAAATGCTACCTACAAATATTAAGGAAGAATTGTTTGGATCCAAGATGCAGCCTTTATATAAAGTAATGTTTTCTAGGTGGTAACCTATAATAGTAGGTTCACTAGTTACTCCGGGAGCATATAGTTAAGTAGCTATTTTTATTTCTAAGAAGACTAGAGGCTAAGAAAGCAGAAGCAAATTAGTTAACAAGAGAGAGGTGCATATTAGCTTCTTTTAACTATATTAAAGTTAATGGTAAATCTTTTAGGACAAAATAATTAAGAAAATATAATGTATATATTTCAACCCTAGGTTAAGCACAGAAACCCAAGGGCATAAGTAAATAATAAAATTGCACTTAGTTAATCCAAAAGTCATTTAAGATATTAATTGTATGTCATACCATAGTTCAACCGCTTCCTCTCCCTCTGCTATAAGCGTCATAGAAGCCACATGTTACGTATTAAAATGTTAAGTGGAGTTGTGCTTGCTAGGCGTGGCGGGCCAAGATATGACCGCTAGAAATTGAACTTAGGCGCTAAACGAATTTCCTTATTACTCTATAGCGACAAAGCTAAGTGATCATACTATGGTATGCTCTAAGTTAGTAGATTACTTTTCTTTTTCCTTTCTACTCCCTCGTAACATGTGCGAACGTATTGCTCTCAGTTCTTAATTAATCGATTTTCCGCCTAGCTAACTCTTGGCAAGTCTTCAGCTACCATACTACATTAAGCTAAGCGCCCTTTCTACGCCAGTATTGTTTGGTAAGCTCTTAAAAGCCTATTTCCTGGCTATCTATTCGCATTATTGCTTGCGCGTATACCTTTTACAAACTTTAAGATTCCTTCCAGAAATTTCTTAGAGTTAGAGAAGACAATACTACTCAAAGAAGCGAGATGGACGATCTCCTTTTTACAAGCCTACGCGCATTATTAGGCTAAGATTAAAACGTGGGTTAACGAGTTTTAGTTACTCCAATTAGATTAGATTTGCCAGCCTATAGGCCTTCTTGGCAATCTACGGCATAAGAATAAATCAAATCAAGAGGTTCCAGTGGACCTAGAGCAGACAAAATTGGAAAGAACTTCTAGAAGTGGTATAGTTTACCTGCCTTAAAAGGCCACTAAAGACGTCCAAGCTTTAAGGTTCAACGGAATCTAACAAAGAGAATATTCCAGACTTATCGCTAAATGCTAAGGGAACGCCACCCTATGCATCTATAAGGCTAAGACATAAAAAGCAAACACTAAGTGGCCTAAGAACAGATAAAAATAGTAATTGTCATATCACACACTTTCCTGACTTTTGTCTTAGATAATAGTGCTAATCTAGTATAACTTAGCTTTGCTATTTAGTGTTTTATAAGCTATCCTTTAACCTAATTTACCTTATGGGTTAACTTATCCTTAATATTAACCATTTCCCTACTATTACAGTCTGTAGCAGCAGTTTAATTCCTTCCCCTCTCTCCTCCCAAATTAGCTGCACTTTAAGAACCTTAACATTGGCCTGGCGACACGTTAATGTGTATTAAAATCGGCTCTATACCCTATAAAGCCTTTGCCCTAGAAATTTCCAGATTATAGAGGACGAGAACACTAACTATAGCCTATTAAGGGCGAATTTAGAGATGGAATATATCCCTATAGATAATTAGAAGTATATTAGAGTCTATAAACCTAACAATGGTGTATCTAAGATAAATCTGACATTACTAACTATCCGTTTAGTTAAATATCTAAGACTTAAATTGCCTCCATAGCAGTTATTCGGCATAGATACCTTAAATTTGCAGCCTTAAGGCATAATGGCCCTTCTTACAGTAATTGTTCTTTTAAAATTCCCTTACGTTTATGCATAAGGGCTTTAAGACACCGGCATATTCTAGGCAATTGAGCAGTTCCTCTACCAGACTAGGCAGACGGGAAGGATTATTATAGGATTTTTTGCTAGTGCTAAGGGTCTTAGTAGCATTGGGAAAGGAACCCATATTAAATAGGACATAGTTAGAATGTTATACACCTTTTAAGTACGTATTAAGTCTATAGTAATAGTTTTTAGAACACTCGCATAGTCTAACTATGTCTCACCAATCGCCATCTTCTAGTGCACTAAGGTACCAGATTCCATAGACCCTAATCAGATTCTCGCTCTGTGCCAAGCCCATAATAGAGGTGTGACGGTTGCGAACGCTTTAGCTTAGTACCAACTACTATGCGCTAGTATAGGAATAATCTTAATCCTCTGCCTTATAAAGCGGCCGTTTAATGAAGCTACCTACTTTAGCGCCACAATTGTATTCGTGACCATGGTATTTGGAGGTGCCGTAAGAGTGTGCCAGAATAAGTATACCGCGCGCCGGACTGTGCTGGAGCTCCCAAAGCCAGAAGGATGGCCGAACGGAGAAATTTTGAAATCGATGCTAAAAGGCGATGTCCAGCTATACAAAGTTCCAGGGTTATTTAATCGCGAGCTTAAAATAGCAAGATTCGTAATGCGCAAAGGAGTTAAGACTATCGCAGTTCCTACGCTTGCACAGACCATTTGCGTAATCCTTTGGCTGGGTGGCAGCCCCTAGACCTCCAAGTATGCTGTGATGGCTGCTGCAATTGTTATAGGGGTTGTGTCTATTGCAGTTAATTACTTTTATACAACTGCTTCCTATCTTTTGTAGATAGAGGCTCGTGACCCACATGGTATACGCGAGTGCGTCGCGGCAGTCTAGATAATAATGAATGGTAGATAGTTTACGCGGTTAATGGTCCAGTTCCTCCGGCGGACACACGCTAACGTAGACACCCCATTAGAAGCTATTAAGTGGTATAGGATATTTAAGGGCTGCACTGCCTTTATAAAGGCTATAATAATAGCTAATATAGTATTGGTTGGATGCGACCCACTAAGAACAGACTATACAACTAAAGTTAGATTCCTTTATGGGACGGCAGTATAGGTTATCACCGTCTACTTAAATGGGAGGCCATTTTAATATCTAGCCCGTTATCTTTTAAATCCTAGTCGGCTCTAGAAACGAGCTGCTAAAATTTTATATATGTTTTAGAATTCCTAGAATAAATCTCTATATAGAGACATGGTTATAAGCGAGGTAACGCTCTTGCACAAGAGGCTCTAATATAATAGTGTTATATATATTCTTAGATTCCTATTCCAACAGAGATGTTTAATATAATGGCTACGAATTACAAGTGAAAACTTATGGTTTTTAACCTAATAAAGAGCTTCTTATTAATATACTCTTATAATCCAGGCCGTCGTCCGCTATACGCTCTACTCTTACCTTACTTAACGCACACTTGCTAATAAGCAATCAATCTCGCAAGCCTTTGGCTTAATTAATTGACTATTTAGGCGGTCTCTTAATTAGTTAATTAATTGTATAGATTATGTAATCTATATAAATTTAACATAGCTTCGCTGTATAGTAGAACGTTGCCCAAAAACGTCCTCCAATAGCTAAAATCTTGCCAATTATAATATATCCATCGCCGGAGTCGTCGCAGGGGTAGTTAATAAGGCAGCTTATATAGAAGCAGAGTCTACATCCAAGTCTTAGCTTGGTGTTAAGGCTCGCAAAGTAGAAGCAGGGGCGGAAGCAACTGCTAAATCATTAGCTACTGTCTTAAAATAAATTGCTCTACTTACTCGCCAAGCTGGAAGCTTTTTTATACCCTATTTACTTCTAAGATCGCCTATATTAAGTTACGGCGATTATATTCGGTCTTAGCGTTAATCTTCAAGGCTTAAGCAAATTACTAGCTTTACTAAATCTTTATTTATAGTCCGTACTAGAAGCTGGTATAGTAAGGATATTAAGGGCTAATTAAGCAAGCCGCGGAAACTTAGTTTAACGCAGCTACCAGTACTAAATTAGATTGTGGGCTAATGGGTGTTCTTTTAGTAGTGGATCAAGGACCTTTAAATACAATTAATTAATTAATTAGCACCTTAAAAGCTTAATTAATTACAAAATTTAAGCCTTTCTAATTGATTGGGTTGGATTGCTTATTAGCAAGTCTAGCTTAACGTCCCTCGCTTTATTATCGGAAGCCTCCTCTCTAGGGGCATTTCTGGATTTTTGCGTTTCTTAACTCCAGGGATAATAGTGTTTGGAAAGCGCTTTTAACCTTCTAATATTGTTCTCCGCAGCAGTAAGGTATTAACAAGGCTGCTATATAGATAAGAGTATCCCTCCACCTCCGCCTTTTATAAGCAAAGTTGGACAGTTGGAGCCGTAGACCTGGATAATCCGCAGGGTTTCCCTATCGTCACAGAACGGCTATAAAAAAAGTGTTAGGAACCAAAGATGAAAAAATATTAATATACTCCTAAGTCTCCTAAGTATAGCTAGGAAGATATTACTTAGTAAATAGGACTAACAAAGAGCCTAAGAAACTTCTTATTCTTACATTAAGAGCCCCCAGTTTAGAATATAATGCTAATGTAAAGGCGGAATAAGTTGGACTTCGTAAGCATGCTTACGAGTAATATCTAACAGTGATGAAAGAGATTTGACACGGGATCTCGCCACCGCTGGCAGGGAGGATGGCCGACCCGCTCCGGCCACACCCTTGTAATTTGAGACGGAGCGAGCTCTAGAGGTGTCTGTTAGGGACATTTTGTTGACTAGTCGCATATCCTGAAGATTGACGGAGTCGTGCCAATAAATGCTAGGCTTACATCAGCCTTATCGCCACATGCTCGCCTGGCGACTGGCCATGCTTAACGGCAGCAAATAACTACTGTGTTGGCGTGGCGACCCGCTAATATAGCTTATTTTGCAACCACGAGCAAGTTACAACACAGCTACTTTTACCTACCACTGGCACTGCTATATTAACTAGATATATGTCTTGCGATACTATCCAACCATATTTATATTACAGAACACCTTCCCACAAAGATAGCGGGTAGAATATATCAACAAACCTTAACTATAGAGTCTACCTGCGTTATCCGGGCTATAGCGACACGGGTAATATCTTAATAGTACTTCCCACTTTAGATTATCCTTAAGGCGGTATCTATTATAAAACTATATAAATTATGTACACTATTGTTGCCAATAATAGATGGGAGGGATTCTTAATAAAGATAAAAACTGGTGTGCGTACTTTATTTAGTCCTAATGGTATTCTATATAGAAATAATTACTACTTCTAGGTTTCTAAAGACGCTGCTAATAGTAAGTAAATAGAAAGCTCCCGTATACTTATGCCTGTGTATTAATATTAAGGTCTTAGAGAAATATCCTATAGTCCTATCTTTTACCTACTAGCGCTTCCCCTATAATAACCTACCTAAGTTATGGAGTTCCTGCAAGCCTCTTAAGCTTTCTCTTAATAGGCAATTACCTTATTAAAGCAGTTTAGCAGAAGCTATACTAGCCTAGGATATCTCCTGCCGCATAATAAACTATATTAAGGGTATAAAACATACACACTTAGTATAATAGAGCGAAGAGCGCTAGTTTTAGAATAATGGCATATTCTAATATATAAATTAGCAGCGCCTAAGGTCTGCACCTATTAACAACGCTTAGAATGCTATTCTCCTTTAGTCTAATATTTATACAATTTTTAACTAGAAGCGCTTTGCGATTATTCCCAAGTCTTTTATTTTTCTTGTTTATATTCTAGCCCTAGGTTTATCTCTTTAGCTTATAAGTCTCTACTATAACATGTTACTACAGCCACTTATTAGTGTCGCTATTTAGTACGTTTTAGCACGCTTTATATAGACAATCTTTACTTAATCCGTTAATTTTATGCAGTAGGGCCTTAAGCGAAGGCTCTGTATTTATATAGGCGATGGGGAGATAAGTGTTATAGACTTCTTAGGAGACTAATATAGGCAGCTACTTGCGTTAGGGGCCAAATCTCAGAGCCAGAGTCCGCGAAAACGATAATAGGATGCTTATATGGCTCCAGTAGGAGATAGGGAAGATAATAGAGGAGAGTAATATTTCTGGGGTTGTAGGAGACGGTGCAGTTTCGGCGCCTTATTATAAGATCCCCTCTTTAATAAAAAGCTGTAGACTACCTCTTAAGAGACTATACTAGATATAGATATTAATAATAATAATAACAAGCTAGACAACTGTAATAATATAAAAAGATATTTAAAAAGATGGTGTCTGGCAAGTTCCTATAATTATAATAATCCTAGTTAGAAGTTTATCTTAGATCCCTATTCTAGATAGTTATTAATATTGCTTTTAATTTTAATTTACAAATTTACCACTTTATATGCCCTCCTTTTGCATCTACTATATTTTAATAATATTCTTTTTGTATAATTACAGCACGTGGTACACCAAACGCGTAGTTACGCGTTCGGTGCACTAACCACTTAAGTGCTGACTAATTAGGGGGGAGGCGCGTTAGTATATAGACCACATAGTCTACCTTAATAGAATTAACAGTCACCACCATCTAAAAGAGCATACGATACTATACGTATTTCGTGCCCCTGGATATAACTTACTTGTATTATTAAGTTGATACAAACACTAATTAGTAAGCGCGCACAGATTAGCAATTATTCGATACCCCCCTAAGCAATATACAACAGCGACCACCCGTTTAGACTCCTAGTACGACCTACTAGAAGGTCGGAAGTTAGGGATTACGGACTTATTACCAACTCTATACACTTATTTAAGTCTTAGTACGGTTTACCAGAAGTTTATAGACGCAAATACAGACCTGTACAGAAACCCCTATCCTTAAACCTTAAACCCCTATTCCTACTATAACCTCCCTTAGACCCTTTACGGAAACCCCTTACCCTCCTACAAACCACTACGGACCCGCCAATCGCCTTTACGGACCGTTACAAAACCTCTTACCCTTCCGCGAACTGTTACGGACCCGCTAACTACCTTTATAAAACACTATAAGACCTCTTCCACCCGCTACGTACTACACAATATAGTATAGCAGACATTAGCAAGCAAATCAATAAAGGTCAAGAAAAGTGGAGGTAGGGAGTTAACCTTACGTCTATAACTAATATCAACAACTATATTAAATTCAAAATCCTTAAATACAAATACTTTAAGCTTATAAACAATAACCTATAGGAGCAATACCAGGAAGACTTTACGGACTTTATAGAAGCTATTTTTAAGGCCTGCAACCCTACTACTATCCATAACCTACGGACCTTTTTACGTAACCAAGGTGTATAGGTTAAAAGGGATAAACAAGTTACTATTACACGGTCCTTATACAATATAATATATAAGAAGGACCAAACGGAATGGACTAAAGAGGAAATCCTAGACCAGGTTAAAGAAACTAATAAACTCTTTACTTCTTCCAAACTTAATAGGATTGCTAGCCTTATACCTAACCTACTCCACCAAATTCGTCCTATAAACCTAAGTGATTTTAGAATTAATCTTACGGGCCAAAGTACACCCAGTACTTAAGTTACGAACCGTAATACCCCCGTAACCTAAATTACGGACCGCAATACCCCTATAAATCAAATTACGGACTAAACCCCTTCTGTTATTTAAGTCACAGATTCGTAAACCACCCAAGTAAAAACCTATAGCAAGGAACTAGCTAACCTAGCTAAGCTCTACACCGACAAATCCAAGTACAGCGGTGAAAACGATAACTTTAACTTCAAACTAACCATCTTTACGGACCTCTATCAGAAGGCTGATATTCCTAAACAGGAGTTTAGCCAAGCCTACTCTACTATGCTGCGCGGCCTAGCACTTAACCACTACTACACCAACCTCAAGAGTAACCCCCTTAGTATTCCCTTTGACAAGCTATGCAAAGCCACACGCAACTACTTTAAAGGACCAGAATATAAGCGTAATATCCTTACCCAATAGAATGCGACTAAGTTGCGGACGATAATGGATAAGAACACTAAAAAATCAACTATAGAGTGCCTATAAATCCTTATTAAAAACCTCCGCCACCTATAGCACAGTCTTAATATCAAACTTCAAACGGACAACTTCCTACACAATAAACTTATTACGGCTTGCCAGGAAATGGAACCCTATAAATACACCTATTACAAGCCCGTAGACACCGTAGCTGGCCTTATTAATAATTTATAGTCCTCTATTACAATATACAAAGCCTTAAACCCGCCAGGTAGTACTTAAGCCTTTATTACAAACCTACAAAATCCGCAAACTAACTTAAATACCTACTTTACGGACCGCCGCTACTGCTAGCAGCACCCGCATTAACTAGGTCCTACCCATAACCCCCACAGCAACTCCCATATAAAAGCATACCCCCGCAGACAAACCAATCAGAGGTGCTTTATATGTGGTAAAGAAGGATATTAGTCTATAAAGCATACCTAGAAAGAACACAACAAGTCTAAGAAGAGATTTAACAGACAGATTAACCAGTTTATCTTAGACTACAAAGGAGAGGAAGTAGAAGAGTCTCTTAACAAGTCAATAGAAGCCCTTATAATTGACTTTAACTCAAATACTTAGGAACAGGAGACCTTAGAGACGTTCTTAACTACTTTTAGACCTTTTACAGACAGCTAAGCCTTTAATATTACAACCGTATTAGCCAACCGCTCCTTTACACACTTAATTGCACCTAAAAACTAGCCTATAAGCACACCCGTTGGACCCGTTATAGACATTATAGACCGCGAACAGGACCCATTTACATATATTACCACAGAACGCTATACCCCCAAAGAATTCTATAGCGTTATAATCGATACAGGTGCCTCTAAGAAGTCTACTATAGGTTACAGATAATACCTTACATATAAAACCACCGTAAATAACAATACGGATATTAATACTATATAAACTGGGGCCGTAAATATCTAATTTGGCATTGGCTTAACCGCATTAATTAAATTAGTTAAAGTCAAGACTCTAATTAGCCTAATTAACTTCCATATAATAAAAGCAGACATCCCTTTCCTACTCTGCCTTGCGGACATAGACAGACTACAGGTTTACTATAACAATATTACAGATACCCTAATTGGCTCCACAACTGCCCTAAGAAGCAAGAATATTACCCTACCAATTACATAACGATTTGGACACCCGTTCCTTATATAAGGAGAGACTTTACGGACCTATATTCAGGAATCTTTTAACTACAACCTATACTACCTTACCAGTACGGAAATCCACCGCCTACACCGCCGTTTCGGCCACCCATTAGCCAAAAAGCTGCATAGAGTCCTTAAACGTTCTAGACATAACGACGTTAATAGGAAGGCAATTAACCACCTAACTAAATACTGCTCCTTCTACTAGAAATACGGACGTTCCCTAGGCCAATTTAAGTTTACTCTTTATAAAGACCTTAATTTCAACCACTTAGTGTATATAGATATTATATACATTAACGGCAGCCTAGTATTACATATAATTAACAAGGCAACCCACTATTAAGCCGCCCGTTAATTGCAAAATATATCCATAAAACACACTTGGGACATTTTACGGACCTACTAGATTAACACATACGTTAGACCCCCTAAGTATATTACCCACAACGCTAGTAGGAACTTTATCAGCAAGGAATTCCAACAGTACGCTACGGCTATAGCTATTTTAACAAAAGCTGTTCCAGTTAAGGTGCACTAGTCCATTAGGCTTATTAAGTAAGCTCACCTAGCTCTACGGAGAGCTTACCAGATTATTATAGACGAGTACAAGGACATTTAAAAGGAACTAGCTTTACAGATAGCCATAAAAGCCGTTAACAACACCACTAGCCCTAATAGGCTAGTACCCACCCTCTTAGTTTACAGAGCCTACCCAAGAATAAGCAACCTAGGCCCTCCTGCCCCATCCATTATAGAACAAGCAGCTATAATACGGAAGGCAATGGCCGAAATAGTCAAATTACGGGCCAAACAAACTATTAATAACGCTCTACACCACCACAACAGACCTAATACAACCTCAGTACACAACCTCCCGCTTAATTCTAAAGTCCTTATATAGCGTAAGAGCGGTAATTAGACCAGACCTTATCGTCTACTAGCTATAGAAGACGAAACGTACTATATATAACTCCCTAGCGGACCAACTAACTTCAGAAGCACATCCGTAAAACCCTACTTTTGGTCTAAAAATACCCGTACCGTTAAACTAGACAAACTAGAAGCACCCACTAAATCAGATAAACTAGAAGCACCTCTACCTACTGTAGAAGTTCCTCAGAAACCTACCGAACCTACTAAACCTACCGTAAAGCGTGGTCAAGGACGCCCCCAAAAAAACCCCATAACAGAGAATCACCTAACCTCCGCAAGCACATCCATAAGGCAACCTCCGCCTACGGATATATCAGTTCTAGTACAGGAAACCCCTTTTATAAACTCACAATGCAAAGAGATCAACGGACTACTTAAAAAGGGCGTCTTTGCGGTTATAATAGAGAAAGACGTTCCGCAAGGCGTCCATATATTCAACTCACGCTTCGTCAACAAAATTAAGTACCCTAGTACTAATAAAGCCTTTAAGAAATCAAGGCTCATTATATAAGCTTATAATAACCAGGGAAAGGGTTTAGTCCTTACACAATCGCCTACAATTCAACAAGTTAGTCAACGGATTATACTTACACTTACGCCTAGACTACAGCAAACTAAACCTATAGCCCTCTACTTACGGGATATCTTACAAGCCTACGTGCAGTCTAATACCTACCTAAGTAGGAACATCTTTATACAACTACCCCTCAAGCTTAACCTACAACTAGGAACAATTTTACGGGTTATAAAACCCCTTTACAGAGTGCCAGAAGCTAGAAACCACTAATTCAAAACGTACCACCAGCATTATATCTGTAAACTTAAAATAAAACAGTTAACCTATAACCCCTGCCTTCTATACACACTATCAAACAGCCTTAGTATTGTTGGACTCCAAATAAACAATACCCTCTTTTTAGCGGACCAGACTTTTGCGGACGCTGAAGAGACTAAATTACAAAAGGCTAAGTTCCTAGTAAAGCCGCAAGAGCAGTTAACTAAGCAGACCCTAATTAAGTTCAACGGAGGCTTAATTACACAAAAGGGCAACTTAATCTAGCTAACTTAGGAACGCCAAGCTTAAAACCTAAGGCTTATTATAGCAAAGCCTACGGACCTTACCAGTTCCCGCGGAGAGACCTATAAGACCATAAATACAAAGGACCAATACGTTACATAGCGTGCAAGAGGCGCCTATATTGCCATAGTCTGTCAACCCGAATCTGCCTATAATTTATCCTTTACGGCCTAGGTAACAGATCCGCAAGAGGAAAATACCAAGCAGCTAAATAAGCGTATTTAGTAGTAAATTAACAATACAACAAGAGGACTTACTTTTATACCACTAAACCTAAATTCCCTTAGCGTACTAGTATTTACGGACGCCTCCTTTACTAATAATAAAGACCTATCATCACAAATTGGCTTTATAATTGTACTTACAGACCGTAATTAAGACGCAAATATACTGCACTGGTCCTTAATTAAATGCAAATAAGTAACCTGCAGTATACTAGCTTCTAAACTGTACGCACTAGCCTATGGCTTTGACATAGGAGCCGCAATTAAGTCAACAATCCAGAAGATCCTATAATTGGAGCAGTTACCCCTGGTTTTATACACCAATTTAAAGTCCCTCTACGACTGCCTAGTTAAACTAGGTATAACACAAGAGAAGAGGCTCATAGTTAACCTAATATACTTATATCAGGCCTACGAACGACGTGAGATTGCGAAGGTTAAATGGATTAGTAGCAGAGACAACCCAGTAGACGCTATAACTAAGGCAAAGCCGTGCCAAGCTCTTAAAACCCTAATTAACACAAATAAGCTCAACCTAAGGGTCACAGAATGGGTGGAACGAGACTAACGGAGCACTTACGGTTCATTTACGGCCCGTCGGAAGGCCGTACGGTTCATTTACAGCCCGTTAGAAGGCCGCACGGTTTATTTTACGGACCATAAGCAGGACTTACGGCTAGCTTAGAGCACCGTTTGGAAGGCAGCCCGGAAGGCACCTTAGGAGGGATTTCCTCTATATTTCTTTTGTGTTTTACAGCTCTGTTAAAGCAATTACGGAGGTTATATACAAGTGGGTCTATCTTCAAGTACCACCAGTATATAATTACAGCACGTGGTACACCAAACGCGTAGTTACGCGTTCGGTGCACCAACCACTTAAGTGCTGACTAATCAGGGGGGAGGCGCGTTAGTATATAGACCACGTAGTCTACCTTAATAGAATCAACAGTCACCACCATCCAAAAGAGCATACGATACTATACGTATTTTGTGCCCCTGGATATGACTCACTTGTATCATTAAGTTAATACAAACACTTTTATATTCCTAATATATCTTATAAAATTAGATAGTTCTAATACCGCCTACTCTTTCTCTATATATTGCCTTAACTCTATAAGGCTACGCGGAAATCTTTTAGCCACTTTCTATTTTAATAGACGCCAGACATTCTCTATTAGATTTAAGTTAGGAGAATTAGCAGGCCAATACATCTTATCTATACTATTTAAATTATAGAGCTGTTATATGAACTTAGCAGTATATTAAGGAGCACCGTTTTCTATTAAAATAATATACCTCTAAGGGTTCTCTGGGTGTTATACTACCCAGTCCATAAATTAGTATACCTAGGGAAGCACTCTTTCTCTATATACTTCACCTATTACACTACCTTATTCCTTTTTAATAACCACTATATCTCCTTTACTAAGCGCTGAAATGCTCCCATAGATAGTCTAAGAAGAGTAATCTCTAAACTTAGGAGAATAATAAGAATTATTATACTTCTCTTCTGGTTGCTAGGTAATATATACCTTTCCAAAGCCTTTAGTTAAGAGGGAGCACTTATTAATCCAGATAATATAAGCCTACTACTCTAGCGTCTAGCTTAAATGCTTAATTACCCATGCTAAATATACTTGCTTTTATGCTTTAGTAAAGAGAGGTTTTAAGGTGGCTATATAGCAACCATAAGACTCTATCTTAAATACTACTATAAGAGCTTTTTAATAAGCCTATATACCTTCTAGCTAAGCGATTTCCTTATACATTATTTAACAATAAGTAGCATTAAGGGTTGTATAAGCAATAAGGCGTTCCCAAATCTCGCCTATAATGGCAGGCTTTCTACCTATTTACTTCTTTAGGGCCTTAACTTAAGATCTTATTACAGATTAAATAGTTGTCTAAGGAAGTTCTATAGTTATAGTAATTACTTTTAGTGTTTAATATAAAAGATTAAAGAGTATAAAGATACAACAGCGCTTTTTATAGGATAGTTTAGTTCCTAGTTAATAGGTCTAGTCTTAGCTCTACTCTATTAAACATAATAGGCAACACTAACAAGGTCTTTAAATAATATTAGGTATACTTATTCTATTAATATACTCCAATATACTTTATAGCAAGGATATATGCTTTTATAGTTAAAGTAGTTATTCTAGTATATTTAATGGCACTACCTAAGATAATAACTTTCTTACTAATGCTTTCTAAAGCGTTAGAGTAATAACTAGGACTAGGTTTTTAGTGCAAGTATACGTAATATCTAGCCTCTTCTAGGAGGGTTAATCTGTTAATTTCCTTATATTACCGCTATTTACATTATTCTGTCTGCTATAATAGATAAGCAAATATATCCACTTACTTATCCCACTTTGCAAATTTTCCTTAGAAATAAGCAAGAAGCGAGTTTACTAATAAATACTTACTTAATACCATAGGGTTAGCACCGCTATATACCACAACTAAATCTAAAAACGATCTACAGTAGCTACACATGTACTTTAAGTTATCCTAGAATCTTACCAAACTCTTAAGAACAATAACTAAGTCTATAACATAAACATAGCTGTATGTTATGCCATAAGTTAGGCCACATCGCAAAGTTAAATGGTAATTGTTGCTAGTCTAAGGTTGGGAGTTTACGCTTTAGTTAACTTAGTAATCACGCCACACTAATCCAACATAAGCTCTTTATTATAGCCGAGCAGTAGGGTATCGGAGAGTTCTGTAGCTAGTGGCATAAACGCGGCAGTGCTTAACCGCCACAACGCTAAGCCTAAGAGAGTTATTGGTTCTAATGTACCAGCCCACAGTAGAACCGCTTCTTGCCGGCTTCCTATCTTCATTCTAAGAAAGTAGCGTCTTAAAAACAAGGGTGTGGCCGGAGCGGGTCGGCCGCCCTCCCTGCTAGCAGTAGCGATGTACTTGTACTTATACAAATAGCTGTAGCAGGTCAGCCATCCTCCTATATAGTGGCAATATTGAGTATTAACTTATGTTCGCTGCTGTTTAAGATTGCTTTAATAAGCCATATAATATTGATTCGTTGAAGCTTAGCTACCCTGCACTAGACCGTACATGTCCTCTCTGTAGCTACGATTTGGGTATATAACGATATCATTTATATTACAATTTACACCCCTGGATTAAACCTTTTTTGGTGCAATATTGCGATAATCTGACTTTTGACGATATCGTTAAGCACTTACTATCAATATCGGTATAACCAGTAGAGAATTTGTATGGGAGAGGGCCTAATTTGGCCTGTGAGGTAGACATCCTAAGCCTTTTTAGGTATTGAGCTCCCCTTTTTCCTGCTTATTTACCCTACACGTGACTCTTGATATAACAATACCATTGGTATTGCGATACGCTCGGCCGAATAAACCGTATCGTACTAAAGAGATTTGACTGTATTTCCACTGCTAGAGCTACCTAACTAACACTTCCTTCTCCATGCGTCTTTTGCAGCTTTAAGGGAACGGCAAATTCAACCTTGTTGAGTTCGTAGGCAACAACATTCTGCCTTATGCAATTCTTTCACATACCTATGCGATTAACCATTGTGGATTTTGTGTAAGTAAAATGTGACGTTCTTACCCTGGTCTACTTATCACACTTTACGTACATTTCTGGTTAGCGTAGTAGGCACCTAATGGCCCATTTATTGGTGAATAGTAACCGCGCGCCAAGCTGCAGAGCTGAGCAGATTTTCCAAAGCCAGCAGCACTTAGCCTACCCTCCCTTCTTTACTGTAAATTGGATTCGCGATAGCTAGCATTTTCCGACACTTGGGATGGGGTCGACGGAACTTGGGTCGCTGGGGCGGACACCTACCACTAGTGGGGAACAAGCGACCGAAGAACTAACTATGAATCAGTTAGCTCCCCCCCTTAAGCGAATCACAGATTCGCTACAGGCATTTAATTTCGCTAGATTGCCACCAACTGTATATAGTAATCGAAGCGAAGCTAAGTGCCTGCACGTAAGGGTTGCTGGGGCAATCAAATTAAAGCTATATATTCGGAACTTGCCTGGCTTACCAAAGTCTCAATATCAATTCAAAATCGTGTTATAAAATCGTTAATTTGCCTTTAATATAAATCCTCCTTTAAAACGCGTAGCGGCTTAATTAACGGGTATGTCTCTTTACCCTTAACGAAATCGACGAAGCCTCCTTCCTCCTTTATTGTGTACGCCTCTACCCTTGTGGAGCTCTTACTGGGGTGCCCTATAATAGCCGCCAAGACGCGAATACAGCGCTGTTCAGTCAAACTTTACATTGGAGGAGCTTAAGAAAATGGAAAACGATCCAGAAGCTACAGATAAGGACGATAAGGAAGATACGGAGGCTTAGCTTAACTATATGCAGAGTTAACAGACTTCTTATACGTAGAGCCAATAGGCTTCTTAAAGTCAAATCGGCCGATTGACTTAATCAAGGCCGTATAAGTCGCCGTATTTAACACAGGATCCTACCTACCCATAGTTAAATATAACAACACCACAATATCAAGCTACAGCCTCTTGGGCAGCTACTCGAGCTCCTTAGTCTCCTCCATAAAATATAATTAAAGATAAAGAAGAAATAACTCCGCCACCTTACCTACGTGTAGAGAGTGAGATTGATGATATAGGAAGAGCTAGCAGCGGCGTGTTTATTACTTACAATTATAATATATTAATTTAATATCTAAAGGAGCCGGCGTTCACTAAAACTCTCATTAATATAAGCCTTTAATATTATGATCTTTAGCAACTTTAAGTCTTTCCTATTTGCAAGAGGGAGCTGCGTTGTTAAGAGTAAGGTATTCGTATTAAGCTCCAGCCAATTAAGGTAAAAGTTAACACTTAGTATACAGGCGTTTGTGACGTTAGGTTTAATATAGATTCTAAGGTTGTAGATTAGTAGCAGAAGATTAATACGCAACTTATTACATAGGCTTAACATACTAATAGATATGGCGAGATTAAGGCTTTAACTGTTAACCTCTTAATTATATATACTCCAGATAGAAATCAGCTAGCAGGTAGCTCTTGCCCGTTAATAATTAATTAACTCCGTAATAAACTTCTAACGCCCTCGCAGAGCTTAGAGCTTAATATAACGCCTTATATACCTACTGGTAGTATTATAAGTCTAATAGGCTTGCGAGTTAAGCTTACTAGGCATTAGCGCTGTAAAAAGCACTATCTTAACGCCAATTGGTGTTATATACTTGGCCAGGCGGATATCAAATTAATAGATAAGGACTTACGGGAGTGGGTAACTGGTATTTAGCAAGGTATCGCAAATATTAAGAATCCACCTTATAAGCTTGCTGCTCGGCTTACTAAGAGAGCGGCGATAAGAGGAAAAAGTAGTAGAAGAGTATACCAATCTGCCTTAAGCGAGGGCTCTATAGTTAATAGCCTAAGCGTTATTAATTACTTTCACGTTGGCTCTACAGGCTTAATATTAAATTAGTAAGTTACTCCTACACTAGTAAGCTAACTGCCCTTATTGTCCTTACCTATATTACCAATATACTGCCTATAAGGTATTAACCGCGTAAAGGATCTAGAGGAGTTCTTTAAGTATTAGAGGTAGAGTATAGCTGGCAATCTTAACTAGGAGGCTGATGTTGAAGCTATATATAAAGTCGTCCATAATTTAAGGTGGGACTTAGAGCTCCTATATAATAAATCTAATGGCGCTAATCCTATTAAGGAGCTTATTAAGGCTGGTGTTAAATCAGGTGTTACAAGACGGCTATAGAAGGACTTAAAGAAGTGGGTAAATGAGCGTTGTACGCAGCTTAAGGGGAGTTTTTAAGATAGATAATTAGCAAAATATGGGGTGTCTCTGCCACTGCTAGCGCCCCTATAGTAATAGAGACGCCCTGTATCTGGTGTTACGGCGCTGGTGGAAAACGGTGGATTATGGTAGACGTTATGGTAGACGCCGAGTCACGTGAGTCCACGTGACTAGAGGACCGCATAAAACTTCGCACGGCGCTGCTATTCTTCTCCCTTCCTTTCTCTAGCTTTGGATCCTCGTTTATAGACTACCAATTGTACAGGCTTGCGCGTCCCTTATGCCGTGCTCGTGCCTCGATTGACTGAGTCGCTAACATCTGGGTTCTTTAAGATGTAGATTATTGTAATTAGCAAAATATAAGGTATCTTTATTACTGCTAGCTCCCCTAAAGTGACGAAGACACCCTATATATATGACAAATTAAAGCCTTTTGGTGAGTTATATATAGTTAAGAACGCCACCAAAGATTAATTATAACTCTTACCTTAAAAACCTCAACAATCATACCTACTATGTCGGAAATGGCCTCTCGCGCTCTTGCCCTTGCTACCAACCTCATCTATACACTAAAGGAGGAATGCTTTAAAGCTATAGCCAAAGTTTTCTGGGTACTCTAGCTAAGAGAACCACTACCGCTAAATAAAGGCCTTTAGCTCTCCAAAAAACTCTTCAATTGGATTTAGATTAGGTAAGTACGGTGGTAAATATACTAGCTTAACGCTAAAGGCGTTAAAGAGAGACTGTATCTTTTCTAAATAATAAAAGCTGGTGTTATCTATAACTACTACTAATTGCTTAGTAGGAAAGCGATTACACTATAGTAGAAGAGTATTTGCCACCCAGAACTTAAAGCCTTCGCCATTTATTAAGCCCTTGTATACTAAAGCTACCAGTACGCTGTTAATTATATACGTAGGCAGTATATTAAGCCTCCTCTTACCCCGATTATATGGTGTCTGTAAGACTAGTGTAATACCTAAAGGAGCCCAGCCCGTCTTCTGTACGCTTGTCTTTGAATCCGCACCCAACTTATCTACAAATACTAGTTAATTAGCGGTATACTGTGATATAATGGCAAAATATATGTCGCGATTGTAAGCGCTATGTTTAAGGGCTACCTGGCGACACTTCTTTGTGTAAGCTACTCTCTAAGCTCTATAACTAGGGGATCTAATTAGCTTACTAGCTTCCTTATCCAGCTAGCTAAATAAAGCTCTCGAAATATTATATAGTGGCTTACTATAACGTTAAACGTATTGTAGATTAGCCACTATAACTCGTTACTAAAGAGGGTTAGCTTCTCCTCTAGCCGTATTAGTATTACTACAATTATCGGATTGCTTAGTAGGAACTGGCCACCTTTACTATTTAAAGGCGCCCAAGTCAAGCTAAAGATTCGCATGTTCCTCCTGATTAAGGTAATTAAGCGAATCGTATAACTAGCGGTGGAGGCACACTCTGCTCGAGTCGCTCTAAGTTAAAGAAGATCCTCAATTAGGGCGTATTGATATGGGCCTATTCGCGGAGCCATACTATGGGTAGAAGATAGGTAGAAACCTTATAATATTTTATAACGATTACGACACCACGGAGGAAGATCAATTGTGGACAGCTTCGAATCTGCGATTCGCTTAAGGGGGGGAGGAAGCTGGTCGTGCACGAGACTGTACCAGCCGCGGAGTCAGCCTATGTCTTAATAGCGTTAAAGTCTTCTGCCCGATTACCAAGTAACCGACAAGCTGGATCGAACCATGCAGCAGATGGTATTATAATGCCAACCCTAGTTTCTGATGCCTATCGACCTCAGAGACGGCAACAAATAGATGATTTTTTAGAATGTGGTCCGTCGCGGCGATTAACATATTAAACGCTAAATTAAAGACCATCGCAGCCCGATATCATTATACGGTCGCAGGAATCGACACCTTCGTTGATTGAGTCTTAATTCAAGGTGCCCAAGCCTACGCGGACACTAAGGAGGAGGCGATTACGTGGCTTTAAAAAATGGTGGCGTTAATTTAAACTAGAGAATATGACCGAAACTCTAACCCGTCGCTGTTCGTATTTAATCCCTTTTGACAATTAGAATCTCATTAACTCTTCGTTAATCTAGTGGAAACTATTCCAAACGGTTATCCGCGTTTGGCGGCATTCCTGAACAGCGATGAAAGCTTTATGCTATTCTGGCGCTTCGGCAATTTTCAAACCCGACTTCTGCTTGAGAAACAGTACCGTCTCCATGAGATGGAACGCTAGCTTGATGAAATGGACCTGTATAATTGTGACGAGAATCCTAACCTAATACGAACTGCCGGTTCCAACCTGCGTTAATCTGAAGAGGCGTTAAGCCGCCGCAACCTTTTATCTAAAGCAGAGAAATGCTTTTGGGAATATGGTACATAGTCCAACTAGTCACTATTCTTTTTCCTTGGCATTCTTTGACCAAATGGTAGTAGAGCTTATAACGGCCGCGTAGTAATTACAAAGCTTTGAGCTTCCTACAAAGCGAGACTATAGGATGGTGAGAAGGTTCTTATATAATACTAACCCAATCTGCGAGAGCGACATGGACTGCATTAGAAGCAGAGAAGATCTTATCACGCTTCGACCCCCGAAGGAGCCTGACTGGTTGGAAAAGCGGATTGGAGGACTGATAGCTATAGCAACTTGTAGGCTTTATTGAATTTGAACAATTAGAATCCCACACGCTAACCTACCTTAATAGATGTACGCTTAGACAGAGCCATTACTAGCCTAGCCACCGCCATTGTGGCGTTCTTTACGGCTGTCCTTCTCGTCTTGCCGGTACTTATATGCTACATCCTTGTCGTAAATGTCGGGGGTAGCAAAGGATACGGCGGATGTATTAGGGTTCTCTTTCTATTCACTCTTATCTTCTCTTGCGCCATGGCATTCTACTTAAAGGCTAAGCGCCACGAAGTTCTTGCCGTAACTGCTGCGTAAGCCATTATGTCAGCTTATGAGAAGTTTAACTTTTACTAACTTAGCTATAGTTACTGCGCGGTAATTGTGGTTTTCTTAGGGAATGCGGCGCAGAAGTAAATATAGAGGGTGTTTTAAGGTTCTCTCTGCCTCTAAAGACACATAATTTACTACCAGCACATGCTAACTAAGACTATTATTAGAATCTTGCTGGGTCTCAGCTTATCGTTTTAGAGTCTACTCCCTTTCAACTTCTACGAATTCACACTAACAAAAATAAAAAAATGAATATTTCTAAAGAAAGCGCATTGAGCTAGCAAGTGGTGATGAATTACACTAAATAGAGATATATTCTTTACCCCAACCAATAATTATAGAGTTTGTCAACACATATTTTAATCTCAATCAGTTCGCCGATAGAAGGGTTTAGGGATAACCGTAAATATAATATTTAGATAATTTGCCACGTCGAAGCTTCGAGAATCGTCTTAGTTAGTAACAACATGGTTAGTAATAGAACCACCTGTGAGGATTTGCCACGCTTAGGTCTTATTAGAAGGCAGACAAACACCTTAATCGCGCTAGCAGGGAGGACGGCCGACCCGCTCCGGCCACACCCTTGTTGAGGTGGCGTTTCCCAGACGTTAGCGCGGTCAAAGCTATGATCCACTTTGCGAAGGAGACAGGACGTTTATACCTAAGCGAACAACAAGCCTATTTTAATAAGCGAATACTCCTAAGGATTCTCTCTCCTACTTATACCTCCTAACTGACTACATTTTACGTTTCTGTGTCCTTCTATGTCTAGCTTATACTATAACTCTAATAATGCGCTTTATCACTCCCCTGGTCTTTAACCTGTTAAGCTAAAGGCTATTCCCTTACCTTTACCTCCACTATTTATCCCCTAATAAGCCGCAGTTCCACTATATTAAAGACGCCAAAAGAAACGTAACACTTGGCCTAGCCAAGGCAACACAGTTCTGATAAATTTTATTAGCCCTAACCACCCAGATATTGCCATAAACGCAGGCAAAAGTCCATTAAACTCCGCGTTTAAGTTAGAAGTGAGCAACCTAGAGTATAATAAGGCGTTTAAGGAAGCAGAGGGTTTAAATACAATAGATAGTGTTTCTAATTCTAACTAAGAAGAAAGTAACTACACTACTATAAATATAGAGCCAAAACCTAGTACAGCCTAAGCTATGGAGTGCTTATACGCAGGTTAGGTGCCCCTAGTAAACATATAATTAGAGGTAAAAATAGAAGAAGTTAAGGTAAAAGGCTTACTAGGCTAAGAAGTAAGCTAAGCAGTATATGGAACAAGGGCATTTAGGGGATTTTTAAGTGCTGTCTTTAAGCAAAGCAATAAGCACTATAGTAGTAAAAGAGCTATTATGCAAGACTTTAACAGAAGTAGCTAAAGAGATAACAATATTATATTATAGCTTGGACACCGTACGCTAATATAGTAAATATCCTTAATTCTGTATTATACCATAACATATACTTAGAGCAGTAGTTTACTATTACCTTATGCCGGGGAGTAAAACACCCTAACTAAACTATCTTATTGCCTTTTTGCTAAGGCTCACCCCTTTATTTACTAAGTCTTTAACTTTTAGTACTAGCCTATACCAATCCCATATTATGTCTTATCTGCTTATAAATACTTTGCCCTATATTAGCTGGTAAATATTAAAGCAAGACAGCGGCTTAACTACTTTAGATAATATTTTATAAATGTAACATAATGCCTTCTAACAAGGATCGTCTTTATGTCGCCCTTTATGCTTGCGGCGGTGATCCTACTATACTAGATAGAGAAGATAAGTAAGTAATACTAGAGCTCTTGCTCCTCTTAGGTGTAATATAAGTAAGTATAAAGGCAGGATTAAAGGCTATTCTATAGCGGTATTATATTATAGCTAACACTATATTAATAACTAGGTATTACTGGGCTCTGCTAATTAGGCTAAAGACCGAAGCTAAAGGTAGAATAGGCATATAATATTATGTAAAGGAAAGGCTGATATAGACTAGGGAAACAGAGTGGTCTAATAAATTGTAGCCTATGTGTACTAATTAAAAGACCTATATAAAGGGAAATATTAGGGGAAGTATTAAGATGCTAAGGCTAAGGATCTGTTTCTGTATCTAGAAGTATGTCTCCATTAGTAAAAAAGCCTTATTATTGTGGTCTTGGGACTTCCATATATGTGCCAGGTTGGCTATACTAGTCAGCGTGTCTAGATACTTATCCCTAAGCACCCTTTTTCTTATCTTTATTACTTGCACCTCTAGCTCTTCGGCTTCCCTTAGCTCCAAAACGTTAACGCTAGGTTAGCTATGCTTATAAGCGTGTCTAGGTGCTCTAGCCTAAGGACTTTATCCCTTCCTTCTAGTACTTGTTAATATATCCCTTCCGCCTCCTTATACTTGCCCTGCCTCTATAATACCTACCTAAGGTTACTAACACTAATAAGCGTGTTGGGGTGCACTAACCCAAGTCCTTTTCCTACTACAGTTTAATTAATATACACTAACCCGTTTAAGCTATTACTCGCGCTAATAGTACATCATAGCACAACTAGGGGAGTAGAGCTTTTAGCGTGAGTGTGTATACCCACTGGCAAATATACAAAGCTTATGGACAGAAAATTCTATTAACCTATTGGCTAGACTTAGATTTGCTACTACCCTATAACTCACTACCCTATTATTGCCTGCACCTTCTATCTAAGGTGTTATATATTTACTAATAACGGCTCCTAAATTGCCTATAAGCGCTCTAAAAAAGAGGTTCTTTAAGTCCCTATCCCTGTCTAAGGAGGCATCCACCTATAGGGCAATTTATAACAAAATAAAGATATATGCGTGCAAATAATCATAGAGCGATACTAATTTATGTAAATTATTTTCTTAGGAAGAAGCTTCCGCTGGTTAAGACCGACTTAGCTTTAGCTATAGTAATATTATTAAGCAATATAAGATAAACCTAGCTATCTAGCTACTGTACTTATAGGATAATATATTAGAGACGGCTAGATATAGAGAGATACTATATATTTATTAGACCGCTAGCTATAATTTCGGGTCCTATTAAAACGGGCCTAATAAAGAGAATTAGGTTATTTAGTGGTGTTTATAGCATATCTTTTATTATAGAGACAATTAGACTAAATTCTAGAGTAATAGAGTTTTTAGTACCTATTATTACAAAGGATATATTGGAGGTCGCCCCGCAAGTAAGTTACCTCTAATAATTAAGATATCTTTATAATAAATAAATAATTTTACTTTAAGGAGAGTAAGTATTAATAATAGGGTAGATATAGAAGACTAGCCGCTAACCCGTTACTTCTAGGACCTAGTTAAAAATCCCTAAGATATATAGATTTATAATTACAGCCTAACAGAACCTGGATATGCTAGCCCACCTTATTATAATAAAGAGGGAATAAGGTTAAAAGAAAGTAAGAGGAGAGAGAAATTATAGGGTAATAAGGAGCTAATATAGCGTAAGCTAAAAGCCTTTTTCTAGAGATATGGGAGTAGCTATAGTGTTTAGGTACAATACCTTAATTAAATCAAAGCATGGTTCTAATTCGGCGTTATGCTTATTATAATTATAGGACTTGTTATACCAACAAAGCCTCTTCTAGCAGATTCTATTAGTTCCGTTTTAGTTAAAGCTAGCTTTTAGGGATTCTATAGATTTCTAGAAAACGTGACAATATATATGGTAAGGTACTTGTCCCTTCGCTACGCTAGTAGGGAGGGCAGCTAACCCACTCTGGCCACTCCCTTATTTAAGAGGCGTTTAGTTTTTAAACGCAAATAGAGGAAGAGGTTAGTGTTTATTAGTAGGGGGGGGTTCTTAGGCAGTCTCTTTAAGCTTAGCGACGTGTATGTAATAGGTCACGTGACAGCGCATGGGCTATCTTGTAGATACCTTCTTAGGGCCGTTAAGCCCCTAAGATTCTTCCTCATAGAGCTTTATATGTATTATTTTCCATTAGCCTACTTAGCGCCTAACAGTGTTTAAACGCACTTTCGCTATCCTATGCAACGTTGGTGTCCTACTGTAGGTGGTCCGTGCGGAACACCAGAATTATAAATATTAATTTAATCAACCACCATGCCATCTAATTGTGCCTTTTTTGATCCTAATATCGTCTAACCTACTAAATACGTCGTTCCTCTAACTCGTAGCAAAAGAACTATCTCTGGAGCTTTGGCGGCTGCCTTTGAGCCCTTTGCCAGAGTTTTATATTCCTTATTACAGCTCCAAGATCCTAACGACCTAATTGGCTAGAGCTTATCGATAAGAATAGGACCCAAATCAACGTTGCAAGGGATAGGATGGCATATAGGGTGGATGCCAAGAGTTTCTAATAGCGGGGTAAATGCCAGCTAGTACTAGATGGGATCTCCATAAGGGAACTCAGAGTAGAAAATTTGTTTCGCGATCTGTAAACGCGTGGCGCACTCTCTATAGACTGGCTAGCTTAAGGGACTATAGTCAAGATCTATTATAAGTAAGCGGGTGCGTTTACTTATCCATTATAGTAGACAAGATAACGCAAATAGCACTAATATAAGGAAATTAATAGAGCTTGTACTAACCATCTAGTCCTAGTCCTAACTTAAATGTTTTAGAAAGTATTAGCAAGAAAGTTGTTATCTTAGGCAGTGCTATTAAATGTACTAGAACAACTGCTTCTGCTATAAAAGCCTATAACCTTTATTAAGTGCTTTTAATTTTTATATTTAAGAATAAGTATGCCTAACCTAGTTTGGAGACCTTATCTGGTTTAGGTGGTCTTGGCAGGCGGAATTTACCAGTAGTAAGGATATAGACCTAAGCTTAACCTTTGTCTAACTATCTAATGTTCCGCCTTTTAATAAACTCTTCCCTATGGTTATATAGCATGTATAGTATGCGTTATTCTACTTTATAAGCCTTGCTTTAGAGCCCTTAGAACCTCCAGCCATTCCTGCTTATATTAGGACATTCCTAAGAAATAATGAGATAGATAAGACTAAAACGTGTTATATATAGGAAATAATTAAATTGCTTAATAATAACTAGAAATACTTAGCGATTGTTTAGAAACTATTAAAGTACTATAGGAGAAAGTTCTGTTCCTAAATTATTTAGGCCTAAGCTTACTACACGCTATATGTTTAGGGGTAATCTCTGCTTCTCTTTTGCTTTTAAAGATTTGCTATTAATCTCTTTTTTGCTACTTTTATTAATGGCGTTTTATAGGGTTAATCTAAGTCCCTTCTATATTCCACTCTTATCTACTAAAGCCATAAGTGTTTTTCTGTCTTTCTTCTTAAGCGTCTCTTTAAGCTCTTAGAATCTTATAATATGCTTAATAAACTTGCTAAGGTTCTTTTTATAATAAGATTAAAGTTTATAGGACATTAGGTTAGTTATAGGCTCTTTAGTAGGCTTCTAGCACAAAACTGCCACTCTATCTATAATATAAACTAAGCAATACCTTAAATTCTTATTTTTCTCCACGGCTCTAATACTTGTTAGCCTAGGCTTCCACTCCACCCAGTATTTAAGTATACTGTTTTTAACTATGCCTTCCAAAATTTAGTTTGGTCTTCTTAGGAATCTAGTAGGCTATTTATCTTCGCTTTTATAATCTAAGCTATTATTAGAAATATCCGCAAAGTAGGCTTTGTTACGGCACTGTTACAGACCCTAGTCAGGGGCTCGGCCGAGCCGAGCCTTGGCACCATGTATATAGACGTGTCCTTTCCTCGACCTTCCTCTAGTCCTCGTCTTGGAATTCTCGTTCACTGGCTACTAATAGATTCTGTTCTTTTAACTAAGCCTTCACAGGCTTTATCGTTACCTGCTTAGCTATTAGTATAATTAAAAGATCTATAATTATCTGGCTATCTTACTAGGAGGCATTAGAGAAATGTGCTTGATACTAGTAACTATATTTATAGGGTTAGACGAGCCTATTATTGGGTAAGAAGATTAATAGGCTAAACTTAAAATATAGGGCTAGCCTTACCATGGCTTTCTGTATAGTCTGTTCTTAAGATATACATATCCTTATGCTCTTAGGTGTTATAGGGATGCGAAATTTCCATTCCAGATATTTAGGCAGGCAAAGATGGTATTCCCACCTATCTAGAATTAGATGGCTGCAAGTGGTCCTTAACTGGAGAAAGCATAGCTGGTAAGAGCTTAGGGCCAGTATAAAAGAATTAGGAATTATAAGTGCTATAGAGCAAAAAAAACTGCGTAATAGCGCCCTTTATGCCCTTATAGGACTAACGCTAGAAGTATAGCTCTAATCTAAAAATATTAAATTATATAAGCTGCTTTACCGTAACACTAAGTCATATTAATAGTTATAGGATAATCTCTTTACCGCCTATAGCTTCTGGGTATTTAGGGGGCTAATGCCTTTACTGGCATCTAGTATCTAAGCCTCTTCTTATAATATTAAATAAATCCCCTATTTAATTCTAAGCGTAAAACTTAGCTTGGCCAGATTACTAACTTTAAATAATAATTAACTATTGGGGCTACCCCTAAACACTAATATATAGAAGCCCTTATCTAGTTCTAGATAGAATAGGAACTATATTTCTAAACTTCTTCTCAGTTATATTAGAGGTGGCTAAATATGCTATAGCTTTATCTCCTAACTCCTTACTTACACTATATGCCTTAGAAACCGTAGTATAGCGCTTAAAAGGCGGTATTACTTTTACCCACGTTATATGGATTTAGGCAGAAATATTAATCTTAAAGTAGCTTACATAATCCTGGTTAACAAATTTATGCAAACTTCTCTAGCTGTTAAAGTATACGGTGTTTATATAAGCTTCTTTATATTAATGCTAACAAGAGCTAGAGTATTAAGACTACTTATAATTTAATAAGTAATAATAGCTAAGCACTGCTTATAAAGCTAGAGACTAGTGCGTTAGTTCTTCCGCACTAATATAATATGTTTTAGTTAGGTATTTATATTTAGTAATAGCTTAGCCAGTTATTACCCCTAGCAATACCTCCTTTAATTTAAACAGCTACTGTTAGATTTAGTCTAGCAGCCTGCGCTTTTAGGTATAGACAGTATACCAAGCAAGGAGTAATTATAGCCAATGGATATTATGCGCCAGCTTTAGGGTAACGGGGCCGCTAATATACTTTGCCTCATTTAGGCAATATTAATCTCCCTTTCTAAACATAGTCTTAGCTTAGCTAAGCAGTAGAGGAAATATTATAAAGGTGGCATTTGCCTTACCTCCAAATATCCTTAGATTAAGCTAGCTTTTCCCCAAATACCAAGCCTTACTAAAATATAGTTCTTTTCTGTGCTTATTAAATAAGTCCTATTATATATATACCTTAGACAAACCTAAATTAGATTACTAATAATTTTTATAGGTCTATAAGAAGAGCTTAGGAGACAATCTATATATACCACCCTGGCGTTATATATTTTACACCTTATAATTAAGGATGGAAAGAGGATAGTAATAAAGATAGTAATAAAGAGACAGTAGTTTTAAACAACAGTAATAAGCTACGGACTTCTGGCTACCCTATTAACAGATTATGCTAGAGTAACCTAGTAGAAGGGCGAATTAATACTACTAACATCAATAAATTAAGCCGAAGTAACAATAATGGATTATTAAGTAACAATGGAGAACTTGGGATTTGGTATAATTTAGCAGGCAAGACTCTATAAGTGTAATGCTATACAGAAAAATAAAATAGAAATTTAATAAGAAATTATAGAACGCCTATAGAACACCTAGTGGTCTGTCTATATTCTAAAACCCGCGCTTTCGTCTCTCTTAGCTTGACCTCTTCCAAGCTCCATACAATTTACAATAATCTCTTAAGTCTCTTAACACGGGCAGAAGATTTTATTTACCATATCACTAATAAAGGACAACTAATATATAATAATAACCCTAAACTCTATAAGTTTCTTTCTAAGCTTAAACACTTACATCCTAAGCAAGTACTAGTCGTGTTTAAGGTTAGTAGGCTTATAGATTTATGTATTAAAGAGTTAAAGAATAATATCCAGTGTATACTCTTTAGCGCTTATTCTATCTATTACAATCTATTAAATGGGATTATGTACCTCTACTAATATAGTAGGAAAGGGTTAGGAGGAAGTATAATAGAACTTCTACTTATTGCCAAATTCGTTAGGCTTCTCTTATGGGAATTTCTCCAGTTCTTTAAGCCTATAGGATCTATTATATAGGAACTTGTCCGATATACTAGGTCTATAGGGCTCTTTATACGGAAACAGCTTCTTCTTTATGGTGTTAAAGTTATTTTCATTTTTATATATCTACTATTAGTACTTTCTTAGCACCTGCTTTATGCCTGCACTTACTAGAATAGTTTTCCAATCACTACCCTTTTCCTTTAAAGAAGCTTCTTAAATTAGGGCTTAAAAAACATGTCTGCTAATCCCTTTTGCAAGTGACTTAAAAATTATCTTGCCCTCTGTTAAGGGTTCCAATGCTATATAAATTTACTTTAATATTATGCCGGCGCTAGCAGGGAGGGTGCCGACCTACTCTGGCTATACCCTTGTTTTTATGGCATTGGTAGCAGGAAGTATTTAGCTATAAAATAGTAATACAAGCTTTCTTTATCCTTAGACTTCCTAATCCTTAAAATAAGGCGCAAAGCATTTATTTTTAGAGGTAGATTTCTTAACAACCGGTTTACTAAAGATCTCGCTTTCCTATCTCGCACTATGGCGATATATACTTAGATATACGCCAAGATATTATACTGGCATTCTTAGCGTCGTTACTAAACCAAAAGTATAATTTATGCTTTTGGTTTATCCTGTGTATAAGGGCAGATCTAAGCGAGCTTAGAGGCCAAGGGGAGACGAAGCCCTAGGGGAACGAAGCCCTAGGGGAACGAAGCCCTAGGGGAACGAAGCCCTAGGGGAATAAAGCCCTAGGGGAACGAAGCCCTAGGGGAATAAAGCCCTAGGGGAACGAAGCCCTAGGGGAATAAAGCCCTAGGGGAACAAAGCCCTAGGGGAATAAAGCCCTAGGGGAACGAAGCCCTAGGGGAACGAAGCCGTGGGGGATTATTCCCCTAGGGGAATAGGCGAAACCAGTTTCGCTAACAACTGTAGAGGCTTTAGGTGCCCGTTTTGGACGCCCTAATTCGCCTCCTAAAAATAGAAGACTAAATTTAGCCCTAGGGTTAAGCTCTAAGGAGCCTTAAGATCCTAGGAATAGTCTTTTAGGAGCCTTAGGTTCCTAGGAGCGTTATTCCCAGTAATAGTCTCCTAGTAGCTTTAGGTTTCTAGGAATAGTCTCTTAGAAGCCTCTAAGTCCTAGAAATAGTCTCCTAAAAGCTTCTAGGTCCTAGGATTAATTTTTTAAGATCTTTAGACTTTTAGGAAATTTTAGGTCCTAGGAATAGTATCTTAGGAGCCTTGGACTCCTAAGAGCTAAGTGTTAGTAATGGCGGCCTATAAAAAATAGGCAGCTTAAAAAATATGCCAGCTATGGAAAGTATGCAGTTATGGCGCCTAAGAGTAACCTATAGCCTAGGAGTATTACCCTAAGACTAATTTCACTCTAGTGCCATCTGGAGTAGAAATATCTTCTTAGGATGCCCCCTCTAAACCTATAGTAGAATAGTCTACCTGGCGTTATGCCCTATTGTTAGTGGTTATGTAATAGGGCTTAGAGGATAATGCGTTCCTATGGCTTAGATTAAGGCTCTACACTCTATTAAGCCACATTGGGCAAAATTTAATTAATATTATGTTCCTGAGTTGTTTTTCGGCCTGCAATGCCTCTCTTGTCTATAGGCCTAAGTAGTCCGTTTTGGATCAGTCCGCTTTGGAGTAATCTCTAGTTAAGCTTTCTAGTTTTACCTTGGCTTGCTGTTATATATAGTTATATGCTAATCGGCATAGGTATAATTTTCCCCTTGTTTACTTACGGGTTGGAGTATAGTGTTTAAATTACTTTATGCTACATTATCTATATAGAATTTAAACTCTAACAGCTCCTTACCAAAACTAGTTTACCTAAGGTAAAGTATATAACCAACCCTTACCCTTACCCCACCCTTTATCTTATCCTTTACCTCACCCTTACCTTACCTATTACCCCTTACCCCCCTAGATGAATTACAAAATCCTAGTCATTATATCTATTCTACTAAATACTGGAATAGGATTAGATAATAACAGACTAAAATAAAATAAAAAATGGTAAAGAATAATAAGATAAGCGCGCAATAACTAGGAAAAGGTCCTATATATACTAAGCGCATAGTTCTAAAGATGCATTTTATGCTTAAGGATTACTTCGCAAACGTTATATTTAATCTCACCCTGCTATAGGAGTTTGGAGAGATAACTACCTTGGAAATGTTTTATAAGAGTAGCTAGAGTATAGAACTTATGTGTGCGCTTGCTAATTGGTAGCTTTTAGTTCCCAAGGCAGATAAAGCATATCTTTGGTCTTTTCTCCTTATATAAGGATGACTTTGCCCTCTCTAGCGCTTTAGCCGCTTCTGAAATCTTAGTATCTTCTTTAATCTTGACTTGGTCAAGGGCGACACCTATCCTAGACTATCTCTGGCAATAACTCAGCCAATACGCTCTACCTTCCTCAACATTGCAGTAATCTACGACCGCATTAATGGCATTATTACGTCTATATATCTTATCTTCTAGTAACGTGCCAGGAAGCGTCATAATTACTTTAATAAGGCGTTTATATTTAACTAATCTATCATTATAGGATTCCAAGATTGCTTTAACATCCTTGCTAAATTTAATCTTAAAAAGTTGCCGCTTAATATTAATTACAGCTTGTTTATTATCCCAATTCTTCTTAATATTTTCTAATAGCGCATTTCTTTAACGTTGCCTTTCATTTATAATTTCCTAGCTAAGCTTTTAGTATTTAATACTTCCTATGGCTTTACGCTTAAGGCTGCGCTTTAGCTTATTTTAAACTTCAATTAAGGAACGAATACGTGGGTTCTTGTTAACCGATAAGGATTGTTCTTTTATTAGGTGCTATAGCCGCCATAGGTTAATTAATTGGCTTATTTGGTATACTACTTTTATTAACTTTTCTTAAGGCTCTAAGCCTTAAACAATTGCCTATATATCTACGCCAACATGCTGCGGAAGGTAGTGCTTTAGGAATGTTTAAGCGTTGGCATGCTGCATTATTAGGTTCTAGAGGGCGTTACTTATATTACCTAAGTAATATAGGCGTTAGAAAGATCTTAGTAGAACTAGCTCTACATAATAGAACTTACTATTCTTATTAAATGCCTTGCCTGCGCTATAATAGAGACTATATAGGCGCGCAACCTGCCAAAATCCTATAATTACGCCAAGGTCCTTAATCTACAGCAAAAGAGTTAAGTATAGTAAAGGCTGGTTAAGTAAGACCTTATAGCCCTAGAAAGTTTTAATTAATTGCTGAAATATAGGGATATTATCTAGTTCTGAACAGAGTGGTAATAGTAACTTGTTACGCCTAGGCTTGATATATAGCTTGCTAAGCTGCTCTATAGACGTTAGATTAGGGGCTATAAAAGCTTTATTAGTAAAAAGAAGGCCTAAGAGAAAGACATAAGGGCTAAAAATAAGCAAAGGGTTAAAGATAATCTTAGGAATTAGGAAAGTATTACTGGTTCTCCATAAGCGTAAGGAGAGAAATAGGGTAGAAAGAGAATGTACGCTTCTTTTATGCTAAGATATTCCTTAGTGAATTTAAATATAAACTCAGGCACGATCTTGTAAGGCCTGCCTTCTAGGTCGCAAATAAGTGTAATTATTATATATTAGTAGCATAGGTTAAGAAGAGCTTTAGGTTAGCTTGTGGTGTAAAGGCCTAGCTATAGCAAGAAATAGACTTGCATCTAATATCGCCTAACTGTATATCTCCTTTTTATTGTAACCAAGTTGGTCTTAAGAACTAGGGTAAGATCCTCTGTATCTATAACGGGCTTTTCTCGCTTCTTATTACTTAAGCTATATTTCTTTACCAGTTTCCAAAGTACCTAAAAAAGATATCTTAGCTCCGCCTTACTTTGCTAGGCTAAAGGGTTAACTAGGAATATAATTACTTTATACATCTAGCGGGTTAATTTACTAGCAATTTTCCTACTAGTTGCTCTCTTATATACAAGGCGATAGTACTTTTAGTATATACCAAGTAAGCTAAAAAGCTTTGTCTCGCATTATTTCCTACCCCCCTTCCCTTATTTCTGATTTAGGAGCCAGTTAAAAAAGCTATAAAGCAGCTAAAGTAAGAGGACTTAGTATATTTTCTTGGGGTCTTTTCTTATATAGGTGTAGTATTTAGAAATTATTAGCTCTAGGTTAAGCCTAAGAGAAAGCCGTAGAATATGTTATTACTTACTAATACTATTGGTCTTTAATGCGGTTAAGGAGATTTGTACTGCCATTGGCATAGTTCTACGTTATAAAATTAGATTCCTTAAACTCTTTTAACTGTTTAAGGTAGTATTCTAGTGGATGGTCTTAATCCTTATAAAGCCATGCTTAAGCGGGCGCTTTGTAAGCATTATTAGATCTAGAAATACTATCAGTATTATAGTTAATGCTACTGTCGGCGTTGCAGTTGGCGTTACTATTAGCATTACTGTCGGCATTACTGTTAAAGACGGTTGGTTCTGTCCTATAGCTATTACCGTCGCTATCCATGTCCATATACTTATTATTGGTAACGCTGGACGACGAGCTGCGATCTAATAATTAAGCGCGCCGCATTCTAGGGAGCTAGAAAAGAACTTAGGGCAGTAATGGTGGGAAGGACCTAGAGGGTAATAATGGCGGGAAGGATCTAAAGAGCAATATAGGGTTAAGGAGATAGGAGGGTAGAGAATAAGAGAAATGGGGCCTGGATTAAACGGATTAGAGGTAGGAGCTATGGAGTATATATAGCTTTAGCGCCGGGCGCGTGGAAGGATTATGGTCTGTCTGCTAAAAAGCAAGGGGCATAGGGCGGTAAGTAAGAGGCTTAATGTTAGACCGGTAAGCAAGAGACTTAGGGCGGCGGGGAGTTTTGGCGACACGACCTTTAAAACCGGCGACAGAACCCTCCAAAACCGGCAGTCAGATCTTCATTTTCTTTTTTAATAGAGTAAAAGTAGTATACTTATTAGTATCTAAATTATCCTTACTTTTATACCTAAAGTTCTTAGTTTATAAGTTATAAACTACAGTAATTACCTATACGATCTTAACCTATATATTTTATATATAACCTTTACAGCCTTTATTAAAAATAAGAAAATATAATTTAAATATACTAAATATCTGTTTAATTATATTCCTTAGCAATAAATAGCGCAGGTTATATAGCTTGTACTTATTCTTAGGCCTTTAAGTCGCTTTAGCTTACTCCTTTAAATAATATCTAACCTTTATAAGGTCTATGCTTTTAGAGGTCACGCCTACTATATATAGCAGTTGTCTGGCCAACTATAACGTATAGATCTAGTGTTTGGGCCATTGGAGAAACCGAGAAAGTATAAGGTATAATCGCTAGTGTATACGGTAGGGAGTAGATAAGCCGAGCATAAGTTATAGGAGAGTTAATAGAAGAAGACGATATAGTAATAAGGGTAGACAATAGCCTTATATAGAGACAAACCGATAATGTAACGGAACCTTGTAGCTTAGACTACGGTGGGTTCTGTTATTGGGCTGGGTATATAGGTATAAATAAAATAACAATATAATAACAACTGGTGGAGTGGTTGCCTAATAGATTAACTCTAATTATATTCTAAGATTCACTACAAGGAGAGAACTATCTACGGTAGGGACTGAGGTCCTTTAAATACATAACTATACTCCTAAGAAATCCTCTCTTGTATGTAAGGTACGTGTTATACATATTATATATAGATGTACACTGCGTATACCTTGTACACTGCGTATAATATTATGTGACTTGCTTACCATTCCTTATTATATGGTTCCACCGGATCCATCCTGGACCGTGCTTATATTAACTAACTAGCTTCCTGTGACTCTTCCCTAAGTAGTTATAATATTGTACTTAAAGCGTCCGTAACACTATCTCCCTCCTTTTTATCTTTGTCCTTAAAGATTTCTAACATCTCCAAGTTGTCCACTAGAGGTGTGATGTCCGTTTAATTAGTCTGGTTAATATTTTTGCTTATTATGCCTAAAGCTTCTTCTTCCTTATAAGCGCAACGTTGTGCTCGCACCGTGGCTGCTATACTATTGCTTGGTAAGATAATGTCGTCTCTATATTCTTATTATGCGAAAGCGGGGTTGGTGTATATTATAATAGTAAGTCCCTCGTCTTAACAACCCTTATCTTGCTTAGAGTGTGTAACGGAACCTTATAGCTTAGACTATAGTGGGTTCTGTTATTGGGCTGGGTATATAGGTACGACAAAAATAACAACGTAATAATAACTGGTGGAGTGGTTGCCTAACAGATTAACTCCAATTGTATTCTAAGATTTACTATAAGGAGAGAACTATCTACGGTAGGGACTGAGGTCCTTTAAATACACAACCATACTCCTAAGAAATCCTCTCTTATACATAAGGTACGTGTTATACGTGTTATACGTGGACGTACACTGCATATACTCTGTACACCGCGTATAACATTATGTAACTCGCTTACTATTTCTTATTACATGGTTCCACCAGATCTATCCTAAACCGTGCCTATATTAACTAACTAGCTTCCTACAACTCTTCTCTAAGTAGTTATAATATTATACTTAAAGTGTCTGTAATACTATCTCCCTTCTCTTTATCTTCGTTCTTAAAGATTTCTAACATCTCTAAGTCGTCTACTAGAGGTGTGATGTCCGTATAATTAGTCTGGTTAATATCTATACTTATTATACCTAAAGCTTCTTCTTCTTCATAAGCGCAGCGCTATACTCGCACCGTGGCTGCTATACTGTTACTTAGTGAGATAATGTCGTCTCCGTATTCTCGTTGTATAAAAGCAGGGTTAGTTTATATCGCATTGGCGAGTCCTTTATCTTAATAACCCTTGTCTTGCTTAGAGTGTACTAAAGCAAACGTTTAATTATCCTATAATATTCACTCTATCTCTAACGCTAAGTATATACGTCCTATGACTCTTAATAGTCTTTAAGTTCCCTAAGTAACTTATCATAGGGTCTTGTATTTAATCTACTACTATAAAACTTAACGGTAAGCTCTTAAGCGCCTTAGATAAGCTTTGTTATTCGCAGGAAGCGGAGCAGGAGGCTGCAGCTGCTTAATAGCGTGCCCTTAAAGCCCGTTTATTAGCCTCTGCCTATCTTCTTTGTCTTAAACGTGTCCGTAAGAAGGTCTATTCTAAGGAGTAGAAACTTATTTAATAGGGTTTGTCTAAGCTGGGTAATAAAAGGACTGGCTCTCCTTCTATAAGGGAAACAACTCCAAGTAGCTTAGCAATTGCTCCTCTTAGGTCCCCCTTAGGTGACTTATTCTTTAGTAATCCTTCTTTATTAATATTGCCTAACCTGTTTTCTTCCAATACTCCCATACCTTTTCTATAGCGTTTTTTAGGTTGCTTAGTGGTTCCTAGGTAGTCTTACTATAGCCTATCCACTTTACCTTATACTATATTTCGTTGTCTACGTCCTTATAACTAATAATCTTCAAAACTTGCCATTTATCTTCCTCTTATCCTCTGTATATATCTGCCTTATAGACTGGTAGCTTAACATTTCCGTGTGCTGGCTCTAGCATTGCGATATACTATATAGGGTAGATTTTCATTTTAGCTAGTAGGTTCAACTTATACATAACCAATAAAATTCTTTGCTTTACTTTAAAAGGTCCTAGTCTAACATAGTCTAACTTCTTGCTTAGTCGTTAACTCTTGAAATTTTTATATAGTAGCCATACTTTATCTCCCTCCTTAAGATCTGGTCCCTTAGATCTCTTAGTATTATAATACCTTTTTATTTATTCTTATACTAATTTAGCTGTTTCTTTAAGGTCTATGTAAAGATTCATTAACATCTCTATTTTTTATTTAGCTGTGCTACTTGTCTTTTTTGCTTAATATAGCAATAACGATATTCTTAGCTTATATCCGTAATTCGCCTTAAATAGTAATATCCCTATTCCTTCTTATGGTGTTGCATTATATGCAAACTATATAACTGGTAATAACAATACCTAATTATTCTGTGCGTAATTAACATAATGTCTTAGATACTATTCTAGTATCTAGTTTAGTCTTTCCGTTTATCTGTCTATCTGCGGATAATACGCTATAGATATTGCTACACAAACCCCTTATTCTACTAGAAACACTTCCTAAAATGCTGCTATAAATCTTAGATCTTTGTTGGATATGATCTTATCTAGTGCTCCATATCTTATAAACACTTCTTTTACATAGATTCTAGCGACATCTTCTACTAATATCTCTTTAGTGCATGCTATAAAGTATCCTCACTTTATTAGCTTATCCACTATTACTAAAATCGCGTTATAATCTTGTCCTGTAATAGGATTTCTTAACTTTAGTAACTTAACAATAAAGTCCTATAATATAACTTCCTATGGTCTTCCTGGTGTCTTAACAGGTTATAGCCCTCTATATAGCTTATGCCTCATTAGTTTGTTTTTTTGGCAATTTAGATATTCCTTTATAACTTGTCTTGCTAGTCCCCAGATTCCTTAAATAATATATTCCTTTTAAAGTCTTAATACTAAGCCTATAGCTCTGTTATGTCCTTATATTATTCCCTTATAAAATTCCTTAACAAATTCTTCTATAATAGACTTAGGCACATATATAGCTTCTCTATTTTCATATTGCTCTAAGTCTAGATCCTCTACCTATACTTCTTAGATCTTCTATATCTAATCACTTTTTAGTAACTTATAGATCTAACTTTCTTTAGTTGCTGCGATCTTTGGATAATTATACCTAATTAATCCGTCTTAATCCCTTCGCAATAAAGCTCCTAATAGCTTTTTATTACTTTATAGTTTAGCCTTCCTACTTAGAGCGTCTACTCGTGCATTGTCTGTACCCTTAGTATGCTGAATTTTAAAATGGTATTTTGTAAGCATTTCCGCCTATCTAACCTGTCTCTAGTTAAGTTCCTTTATTGTTAGGAATCCTGTAAGGTTCTTATAGTCCGTCTTAACTATAAATGGTTTCTCTGTGCCTTGCAAGAATGCTCTCCATTTCTTAAGTGCTGCAACTATACCTAACAACTCCTTGTTATAGATGTTATAGTTTAACTCTAGTAGTGTTATCTTCTAACTATAGTACGCCACTGGGTGCTAACCATCTTAATATTTTTGTAGGAAGTACGCCCCTAGTGTAAAGTCTAATATATTCGTTTCTACAACCGTCTCTAGACCTGGTTAATAGATCTTAAGAACTAGCTCTTAGGTAAACAACTCTTTAACTCTTTTAAACAGTTCTTATTGTTCCTTTCCCTATGTCCATAATTCTTCTTTCTTAGTTAACTGCGTAAACGGCTTAATGTTCTGTAACTATTGTGCTATAAACCTTCTGTAGTAATTGCAAAACCCTAGGAATGATTTTAACTGCGTAACGTTCTCTAGTTCTTGCTAATTTACTATAGCCTCAATCTTCTTTAGATCTATGCTGAGTTGGCCTAGTTTGATAATAAATTTAACAAAATTAGTCTTCCTAGTAAAGAACTCGCATTTCTTAATTGCTACTGGCATTTGTTCTTCCTATAGTCTCTTTAAGACCTACTTAATGTGTTCTCCGTGCTCTTCCTTACTCTCTAAGTAGATAATAATGTTATTAAGGTATGCCATAATAAATTTATCTAGGTGTTCTCCTAATATACTGTTAATTCGCTTCTAGAACGTTGCTGGTGCGTTTATAAGCCTAAACTGCATAACTAATAGCTTGTATAGTCCTTCCTTTAACCTAAAGGCTGTCTTTTATTTATTGCCTTCCTTAATCCTAATCTAATGGTACGCCTATCTTAGATCTATCTTTATAAAGATCTTTGCATTGCCTATCCTGTCTTAGATTTCGCTAATTAAGGGTAAAGGATACCTATTCTTTCTGGTAATGCTATTTAACTGTCTATAGTCTATACATATCCTAAGTTTTCTGTTTTTCTTTAGAATGAATAATACTAGATATCCTGCTGATAACTATGACGGTCTAATATATCCCTTTTATAAGTTCTCCTAAATAAACTCCTTAAGCGCTACTAACTCTATTTTAGTAAGCTTATAGATTAGAAAGAACTTTAGACTTATTCCCTTTTCTAATTCTATCTTGTGGTCCCAAGCTATATACTCTAACAGCTTTTCACTTTCTAGTAACTATAACTTTTTACTATACTTATGGTATCTCTTTAGTATATAACTTAAGCCTCGCTTAGTCTCTTTATATGTCGCTCCGACTTGGTGCCATACTAACTTGGTTTACTGTCGCACTTTGCGTCATTATATATCCCTAATATCGACTTGACCTATAACCCAATTAATCTTTAGATTATACTCCTGTAACCAAGGCATTCCTAGTATTGCCTTGTCCTATCCCAACGGTAGGATATTAAAAGACATTCTAACTGGTCTCCCTTTAATAGTTATCTAAATAGGTCCTATTTTAAGATTAATAATGCCTCCTCTATAGGCTATCTAATCTCCTAAAATTGTTATAAGTGGATATAGGTGTTCCTTCTATCTATATAGTAACCCTATTCTTTCTACTATCTTTAGTAATATATGGTTCCTTATTACTCCACTATTTACTAATACTTTAAACTGCTGATCTTGCCACTTAGCTCTTAAATTTAGGTGTTATTCTTAAATTCCTTTAAGGGTCTAAGGCTCTAACACTAGTTCCCTCTAGTTCTATACGCCTCCCCTTTTCCTAACTGTTGGCTGCTAGATCCTACCTATACTTAGTCTAACTTTAGCCAATACTTAGTTTACTTTTTTTCCTCTATATGCTATAGATAAGTGTTCTCTAGGCACTCCCACCACTATTATCCATCTAGGTATTCTTCCGTAAGGAATCTTTTTGGTTAAAGTATTAAGTCCCCTTAACCTTATACTTCTACTGGGTGCCAATTATATATATACTTAGCGTTCCTAAACCGCTTTTCCTCTGGTGCCTAATATATCCTTACTAGGTACTTCTGGTTCTTATCTTTAGGTGCTCTATATATATTACACATGTTATCCATATAAGCTATCTATAATAGTATATAATGCGCTACATGTTTTAGGTTAACTCTTAGTTCGTCTTTATCCTTAAGTTTAAACCTATACCTAGTTAACCTAACTACTAGTATTTCTGCTGCAGGTACTAAGATTTGTTGCTTACTTCTCTAGTCCCTAGATCCCTCTTCTAGGTTCCTTAACATCATAATTAACGCTCCTTTAATGTGACTTATACGTTTTTCTGTAATAGGTTGGTCTTAGATAACTTTTTTATCTAGCTATATATAAAAGTCTTTCTATTTATTATTGTATTATTACCTATACCACTTTCTATACAACTGGTTTAGTGTATATAGTCTATCTATTAGAAAGTACTTTGTTATTGCTGTATTGTGACATCCTTTAGTATATCTTTCTTTAAACCTAGTTGGAATATCTAGATCCTCTTCTTGTTCTAGTTCGTTTAACCACTTTACCCTAGATATCCCTGCACTTGGCCTATTAGTAACTCTTTATATAGGTGCTCTGTCCCTTATATAACCTGGTATAGCTAACCTCTTGTCTAGCTTCTACTCTTGCTATACAATAATTCTTATCCTAAACTTATCCATAGTTTCTTATTTTCTGCGTCTTGCAGCTAGATCTTTGTAGTTATTTTACTTTTTAATCCTAGTATCAACTGTTTAATCTTTAGGCTGAATACTGTGTTTACCTAGGATTGCTAATGTTCTTACTTATTCTCCAAACTTATAGTTCTTGAACTTGCGTCCTATACTCATTTATTTGTTACTAAACTAAGTTACTGCCCTTTCTTATCGGTTTTTGTCCGTTATGGGTCCTTGGGTATATCTTATCTCACTTTAAGAATCTTAAGCTTCTTTTATCTCTTCTTAAGAATCTTAAGCCTATGGCCTTTTACCTTTATTAAGTGATAAGCTAGCACTAGCAGTCGTCTACTTACTTAGTTTCTTCTAAATATTACTCCTATCGTCTTGTAAAGCGATGGAAATCATATCCAATAGTGTTATAACATCCGTTACTAAACCTTGTTTAGTAATAGTCTTAGTCTCTGCTTCTGTTACGTCATCAAGGTTTAAGTGCTCCCAGTTAGCCTCCTTTTTATCCTTATTGCTAATAATTAATAAGTATTCTAACTCCATTGTCATTACTGCTAATCTTTATCCGTATATTGCTGTGATATCTTAATCTAGCTCGTAGAGTTAATCTTGTTCTTTATCTAACTCTCTGGTTCCTTAGAGTCCTTTTAACTCTAGCTCTTATAGCCAATAGCTTGCGCCATACTTAGCGTTCTTATAAATTCGGCATGCGTTGTTGTAACAATACATAAAACTGTTAATTAAACACTCTTTTATTCCTTACAGTGTACCATTATCCCTCTATATATACGTGCCGTCTGCTAGTCTAGTTCCCTTTACCATATAGTTATTCTAACTACCTCTATAGTCTCTGGCGAAATGACCTTATTTTCCACAATTTATGCAAGCTCTATCTTTAAACCATCTTTCTTACTATAGAGTCCGCCTAAACGTCTTCTACTGCTAAGATCCCTAGTTTGGCCTCTGCTCCTTAGTCCTTTAATCACTTAATCCTTAACCTCTAGGTTTCTATAGTTTCCTTTCCCATCTTCGGGTTTCTTTAGTACCACTTAAGTCTATTAGCTCTGCGCCATTCTATAGTTTTTAACTCTATATCTATCGTTGCGTACTCTGCGCCTTATATAACTATAGAACTCTATCTTACCCTCTCTTAGCTTGTTCCCTTTAGTAGATCCTATTATTAATCTTTATTAACTAATCTATTAACTCCCTTAGAGTATCCGCATCTTCTATTAGGATGATTGCGTCCTAGACTTTAGCCTTAAGTCCCTATTTATACTATGCCATAAACGCCTTATTATTCCACTTAACCTATATAGCTAGTGTTTAAAACTATATTGTATACTTAATTACTAAAGTGCGTTATACTAAGTTCTAAAGCTTTTGTTCTACTGTGGTTGTGGCCTCTAGGTCTCTAAACATCTATATTAGTTGCTCTGCAAACCCATTCCAACTAGCAAATATATACCATACATCTTGGTTAGTAGTTGTTATGCCATTAGCCTGTATTTCCGTAAGATATGGCTTAAACCACTTAAGTGCCCTCCCCGTTAGGAACAATCCTGCATAGGCTACTTAGTCTAATAATATTGCTAACTTCGCTCCTTCCTATACTACCTTAAAGTGCATTTACGTAAGAAATCCCCTAAGCTTTAACTTCTCTCCTAAGAACCGTTTAATTAAAGGTAACTTAATCTTTGCTGCTCTAATTCCATTAATGCGTTCTTTAAGTATCCTATTATTGTCTTATAAGTAATCAACCATTTCCTATAACTAACCTCGCGTAACCACTTAAGAATCCCTATTATCTATATTAGTATCACCTAGCCCTAAGGTTATGGCTGCCGTCAACGCCATCATGACTAGTGCTGCTCTTAGTGGCATATTGTTCAAGTTTGTTCTAATACCGTAACCTTAGTAGTGAATGTGTAACAGAACCTTGTAGCTTAGACTACGGTAGGTTCTGTTATTAGGCTAGGTATGTAGGTATAACAAAAACAACAACGTAATAATAACTGGTGGAGTAATTGCCTAATAGATTAACTCTAATTGTATTCTAAGATTCACTATAAGGAGAGAACTATCTATAGTAGGGACTAAGGTCCTTTAAATACACAACCATACTCCTAAGAAATCCTCTCTTATATATAAGGTACGTGTTATATATGTTGTATATAGACGTACACTATATATACTCCGTATACCGCGTATAACATTATGTGACTTACTTACCATTCCTTATTATATAGTTCCACCAGATCCATCCTAAACCGTACCTATATCAACCAACTAGCTTCCTGCGACTCTTCTCCAAGTAGTTATAATATTGTACTTAAAGTGTCCGTAATAGAGTGCACTAAAGCAAATATTTAATTGTCCTATAATGTTCGCTCTATCTCTAACACTAAGTATACGCGTCCTATAACTCTTAATAGTCTTTAAGTTCCCTAAGTAACTTATTATAGGGTTTTGTGTTTAATCTACTACTACGAAGCTTAATAGTAAGCTCTTAAGTGCCTTAGATAAGCTTTATTGTTTATAGAAAGTAGATCAGGAGGCTATAGCTGCTTAACAGCGTGTCCTTAAAGCCCGTCTATTAGCCTCTACCCATCTTCTTTGTCTTAAACGTGTCTGTAAGAAGGTCCGTTCTAAGGAGTAGAAACTAGTTTAACAGGGTTTGTCTAAGCTAGGTAATAAAAGGACTAGCTCTCCTCCTACAAGGGAAACAACTCTAAGTAGCTTAGCAATTGCTCCTCTTAGGTCCCCCTTAGGTAACTTATTCTTTGGCAATTCTTCTTTATTAATATTACCTAACCTGCTTTCTTCCAATACTCTTATACCTTTCCTATAGCGTTCCTTAGGTTGCTTAGTAGCTCCTAAGTAGTCTTACTGTAGCCTATCCACTTTACTTTATACTATATTTTATCATCTACATCCTTGTAACTGATAACCTTTAAAACTTGCTATTTGTCTTCCTCTTGTCCTCTATATATATCTGCCTTATAGACTAGTGGCTTAATATTTCTATATGCTGGCTCTAGCATTGCAATATATTATATAGGGTAGATTTTTATTTTAGCTAGTAGGTTTAACTTGTATATAACTAATAAAATTCTTCGCTTGATTTTAAAAGGTCCTAGTTTAACATAGTCTAACTTCTTACTTAGTCGTTAACTCTTAAAATTTTTGTATAGTAGCTATACTTTATCCCCCTCCTTAAGATCTGGTCCCTTAGATCTCTTAGCATTGTAGTACCTTTTTATTTATTCTTATACTAGTTTAGCTGTTTCTTTAAGGTCTATATAAAGATTTATTAACGTCTCCATTCTTTACTTAGCTGTGCTACTTGTCTTTTTTGCTTAATATAGTAATAATGATGTTCTTGGCTTGTATCTGTAATTCGCCTTAAATAGTAATGTCCCTATTCCTTCTTATGGTGTTGTATTATATGTAAACTGTATAATTGGTAATAATAATACCCAATTGTTTTATGCGTGATTAATATAATGCCTTAGATACTGTTTTAGTGTCTAGTTTAGTCTTTTCATTTATCCATCCGTTTGCGGATAATATGCTGTAGATATTGCTATATAAACCCCTTATTCTGCCAGAAATACTTTCTAAAATGCTGCTATAAATCTTAGATCCCTATCTAATATAATCTTATCTGGTGCTCTATGTCTTATAAACACTTCTCTTATATAGATTTTAGCGACATCTTCTGCTAATATCTCTTTAGTATATACTATAAAGTATCCCTACTTTATTAGCTTATCCACTATTACTAAAATCGCGTTATAATCTTATCCTGTAATAGGATCTCTTAACTTTGGTAACTTAATAATAAAGTCCTATAATATAACCTCCTATGGTCTTCTTGGTGTCTTAATAGGTTATAGCCCTCTATACGGCTTATACCTTATTGGTTTATTCCTTTGGCAGTTTAGACACTCCTTTATAACTTATTATACTAGTCCCTAGATTTTTTAAATAATATACTCTTCTTAAAGTCTTAATACTAAGCCTATAGCTCCGTTGTGTCCTTATATTATTCCCTTGTGGAATTCCTTAATAAATTCTTCTGTAACAGACTTAGGCATATATGTTACTTCTCTATTTTTGTATTGCTCTAAGTCTAGATCCTCTACCTATGCTTTTTAGATCTTCTATATCTAATTACTCTCTAGTAATTTATAGATCTAACTTTTCTTAGTTGCTGCGATTTTTAGATAATTGTACTTAATTAATCTGTCTTAATTCTTTTGCAATAAAGCTCCCAATAGCTTTTTATTACTTTATAGTTTAGCCTTCCTACTTAGAGCGTCTACTCGCGTATTGTCTATACCCTTGGTATACTAAATTTTAAAATAGTATTCTATAAGTATTTCCGCCCATCTAACCTATCTTTAGTTGAGTTCCTTTGTTGTTAGGAATCCTGTAAGGTTTTTATAGTCTATCTTAACCATAAATGGTTTCTCTATGTTTTATAAGAATGCTCTCTATTCTTTAAGCGCTATAACTATACCTAACAACTCCTTGTTGTAGATGTTATAGTTTAACTCTAGTAGTGTTATCTTCCAACTATAGTATACCACTGGGTGCCATCTATCTTAATGTTTTTATATAAAGTATGCCCCTAGTGCAAAGTCTAATATATCTGTTTCTATAACCGTCTCTAGACCTAGTTAATAGATCTTAAGAACTAGCTTCTAGGTAAATAACTCTTTGATTCTCTTAAATAGTTCTTATTACTCCTTTCCCTATACCTATAGTTCTTCTTTCTTTATTAACTGCGTAAATAGCTTAATATCCTGTGACCATTACGCTATAAACCTTTTATAATAATTGTAAAACCCTAGGAATGATTTTAACTGCATAACGTTCTCTAGTTCTTGCTAATTTACTATAGCCTTAATCTTCTTTGGATCTATACTAAGTTGGCCTAGTTTAATAATAAATCTAATAAAATTGGTTTTCCTAGTAAAGAACTCGCATTTTTTAATTGCTATTAGTATCTATTCTTCTTATAGTCTCTTTAAAACCCATTTAATGTGTTCTCTATACTCTTCCTCACTCTCTAAGTAGATGATAATGTTGTTAAGGTATGCTATAATAAATTTATCTAAGTGTTCTCCTAATACACTATTAATTTGCTTCTAGAACGTTACTAGTGCGTTTATAAGCCCGAATTGTATAACTAATAGTTTATATAGTTCTTCCTTTGACCTAAAGGCTGCCTTCTATTTATTACCTTCCTTAATTTTGATTTAATGGTATACCTATCTTAGATCTATCTTTGTAAAGATTTTTGTGTTGCCTATCCTGTCTTGGATTTTGCTAATTAAGGGTAAAAGATACCTATCCTTTCTAGTAATGCTATTTAACTATCTATAGTCTATACACATCCTAAGTTTTCCGTTTTTCTTTAGGATAAATAATACTAGATATCCTGCTGATAACTATAACGATCTAATATATCCCTTTTATAAGTTCTCCTAAATAAACTCCTTAAGCGCTACTAACTCTGTTTTAGTAAGCTTGTAGATTGGAAAGAACTTTAGACTTATTCCCTCTTTTAATTCTATCTTATAGTCCTAAGCTATATGCTTTAATAGCTTTTTACTTTCTAATAACTATAACTTTTTACCATACTTGTGGTATCTCTTTGGTATATAACTTAAGCCTTACTTAGTCTCTTTATATATCGCTTTAACTTGGTACTATACTAACTTAGTTTGCTGTCGCACTTTGTATTATTATATATCCTTAATATCAACCTAACCTATAACCTAATTAATCTTTAAATTATACTTCTGTAACTAAGGCATTCCTAGTATCGCCTTGTCCTGTCCTAACGGTAGGATATTAAAAGATATTCTAACTGGTCTCCCTTTGATAGTTATCTAAATAGGTCCTATTTTAAGATTAATAATGCCTCCTCTATAGGCTATCTGATCTCCTAAAATTGTTATAAGTAGATATAGGTGTTTCTTCTATCTGTGTGGTAACCCTATCCTTTCTACTGCCTTTAGTGATATATGGTTTCTAGTTGCTTTACTATCTACTAATACTTTAAACTACTAATCTTGCTATTTAGCTCTTAAATTTAGGTATTATCCTTAAATTCCTTTAAGGGTTTAAGGCTCTAACACTAGTTCCCTCTAGTCCTATATACCTCCCCTTTTTCTAACTGTTAGCTGCTTAATCCTGCCTATACTTAGTCTAACTTTAGCCAATATTTAGTTTATCTCTTTTCCTCTATATGCTATAGATAAGTGTTCTCTAGGCACTCTTACTACTATTATCTATCTAGGCATTTTTCCGTAAGGAATCTTTCTGGTTAAAGTATTAAGTCTCCTTAACCTTATACTTCTACTAGGTGCCAACTATGTATATACTTAGCGTTCCTGAACCGCTTTTCCTTTAGTGCCTAATATATCTTTACTAGGTACTTCCAGTTCTTGTCTTTAGGTGCTCTATGCATATTATATATATTATCCACACAAGCTATCCACGATAGTGTATAATGCGCTATATATTTTAGGTTAACTCTTAGTTTATCTTTATCTTTAAGTTTAAACCTATACCTAGTTAACCTGACCACTGGTATCTCTGCTATAGGTACTAAGATTTATTGCTTACTTCTCTAGTTCCTAGATCCCTCTTTTAGGTTCCTTAATATTATAATTAATACTTCTTTGATATAACTTATACATTTTTCCGTAATAGGTTAGTCTTAGACAACTTTTTTATTTAGCTATATATAAAAGTCTTCCTATTTATTACTGTGTTGTTGCCTATACCACTTTCCATATAACTGGTTTAGTGTATATAGTCTATCTGTTAGAAAGTACCTTGTTATCGCTATATTATAATATCCTTTGGTATATCTTTTTTTAAACCTAGTTAGAATATCTAGATCCTCTTTTTATTCTAGTTTATCTAACCACTTTACCCTAGGTGTCCCTACACTTAGCCTATTAGTAACTCTTTATATAGGTGCTCTATTTCTTATATAACCTAGTATAGCTAACCTCTTATCTAGCTTCTGCTCTTGCTATATAATAATTCTTATCCTAAACTTATCTATAGTTTCTTGTTTTCTGCGTCTTGCAGCTAGATCTTTGTAGTTGTCTTGCTTTTTAATCCTAGTATTAACTTTTTAATCTTTAGGCTAAACACTATGTTTACTTAGAATTGCTAACGTTCTTATTTGTTCTTTAAACTTATAGTTCTTAAACTTGCGTCCTATACTTATTTATTTGTTATTAAACTAAGTTACTACCCTTTCCCATTGGTTTTTGTCTATTATGGGTTCTTAGGTATGTCTTATCTTACTTTAAGAATTTTAAGCTTCTTTTATCTCTTCTTAAGAATCTTAAGCCTGTGGCCTTTTGCCTTTATTAAGTAATAAGTTAGCATTAGTAGTTATCTGCTTGCTTAGTTTCTTCTAAACATTGCTCCTATTATCTTATAAAGTGATAGAAATTGTATCTAATGGTGTTATAATACCTGTTACTAAACCTTGTTTTATAATGGTCTTAGTCTCTACTTCTATTTTAACTTTTCTAAGGTCTATATGCTTCTAGTAAGCTGCCTTTATTGCCTTATTGTTAGTAAATGCTTCGCCTGTGTTAAATTTATTGTCTTTAATATACGATCTACAAGCTGGTTTGTTGGTTCCTTTAAACTTAGGTAATAATAGCTCCTATAGCTAATAGCTTACGCCGTACTTAGCGTCCTTATAAATTTGGTATGCGTTGTTATAACAATACGCAAAACTGTTAATTAAATACTCTTTTGTTCCTTGCAGTGCACTGTCGTCCCTCTATATATACGTGCCGTCTGCTAGTCTAGTTCCCTTTACTACGTAGTTACTCTAACCACCTCTATAGTCTCTGGTGAAATAACCCTGTTTTCCGCAATTTATATAAGCTCTATCTTTAAACTATTTTTTTTGCTATAGAGTCCGCCTAAATGTCTTCTGCTGCTAAGATCCCTAGTTTAGCCTCTACTTCTAGGTCCTTTAATTACTTAATCCTTAACCTCTAGGTTTCTATAGTTTCTTTTTTTATCTTTAGGTTTCTTTGGTATTACTTAGGTCCATTAGCTCTGCGCTATTCTATAGTTTTTAACTCTATATCTGTTGTTGCGTACTCTGCGCCTTATATAACTGTGGAACTCTATCTTGCCCTCTCTTGGCTTGTTCCCTTTGGTAGATTTTGTTATTAATCTTTATTAACTAATCTATTAACTTTTTTAGAGTATCCGCATCTTCTATTAGGATAATTGCGTCCTAGACTTTAGCCTTAAGTCCCTATTTATACTGTGCTATAAGCGCCTTGTTATTCCACTTAACCTATATAGCTAGTGTTTAAAACTGTGTTGTATACTTAATTATTAAAGTGCGTTATACTAAGTTCTAAAGCTTTTATTCCGCTATAGTTGTGGCCTCTGGGTCTCTAAATATCTGCGTTAGTTGCTCTGCGAACCTATTCTAACTAGCAAATATATACCGTACGTCCTAGTTAGTAGTTGTCATACTATTAGCCTATATTTCCGTAAGATATAGCTTAAACCACTTAAGTACCCTCCCTATTAGGAATAATCCTGCATAGGCTACTTAATCTAATAATGTTGCTAACTTCGCTTCTTCCTGTACTACCTTAAAGTGCATCTGTGTAAGAAATCCTTTAAGCTTTAACTTCTCTCCTAAGAATTATTTAATTAAAGGTAACTTAATCTTTGCTGCTTTAATTCCATTAATGCGTTCTTTAAGTATTCTATTATTATCTTGTAAGTAATTAACCATTTCCTGTAACTGACTTTGCGTAACCACTTGAGAATCCCTATTATTTATGCTGGTATCACCTGGCCCTGAGGTTATGGCTGCCGTTAACGCCGTTGTAACTGGTGCTGCTTTTAGTGGCATGTTGTTCGAGTTTGTTCCAATACTATAACCTTGGTAGTAAATGTATAACAGAACCTTGTAGCTTAGACTACGGTGGGTTCTGTTATTAGGCTAGGTATATAGGTATAAATAAAATAACAATATAATAATAACTGGTGGAGTGGTTGCCTAATAGATTAACTCTAATTATATTCTGAAATTCACTATAAGGAGAGAACTATCTACGGTAGGGACTAAGGTCCTTTAAATACACAACTATACTCCTAAGAAATCCTCTCTTATACGTAAGGTACGTGTTATACGTATTATACGTAGACGTACACTGCGTATACCTTATACACTGCGTATAATATTATGTGACTCGCTTACCATTCCTCGTTATATAGTTCCACCGGATCCATCCTAAACCGTACCTGTATTAACCAACTAGCTTCCTGTGACTCTTCCCCAAGTAGTCGTAACATCGTACTTAAAGCGTCCGTAACAGATAAGGAGGGAAGGGCTATAGGCCCAAGGAGCTTATAAAAAGGTGCTAAGGGCTAGCTAAAGGCTAGCCTTAGCAGCCCCTAAGAGCTCCTATATATGCACCTAAGTAAGGGATAAAATATCCCTTATAGAAAGGCCCTCTAAATTACTCCTTAAACCACTCTAGAAGGTCTAGATAGCCTACTTCCGGAGTATAATAGGCGGGTATAAGCGAATAGCTATAGTACTGCTTAAAAGGGAAGCTAATATTCCCCCTCTATAATATTATTTTAAAGCCGCTATAATATAAAGGGTGTAAAAGAAACGTAATTTAAATGTTATAAAGGATATTAAGATACGCCTAAATAAACTATAGAGGGACTCTAGGGTGCCTTATAGGAGAATAAACTAATAACCCTAAAGTAAGGAAGATATATTAGGAAAATAAGTAGAGAAAGTAGAAAAAGAATAGGGTGGCGTTAGGGCCTAGGCATATATAGAGAAAAAAGGGAGACGCGTAAGAGACTAGTAAAGATAATAGTAAGGGAGAGAAAGGAGTTAAAGTAGAGCATAAAAGAATATTAGGAAACTATTTACCGTAATATAATACTAGTTAGACTAACGCTAGAGATATATATAGGAGTTAAAGGTATAAAGGCTAACTTAGGCAAGAGGAACCTAAGCTAAAGTATAGTTAATACTATAGGGGCTAAATACCTAAGAGCTCTAAAAAGGCCTAATAAAGGCAGAAAATATAATAGCAATACTTTTAAGGATAGAAATAATAGGACTAAGAGATTGGCTTTACTAGGTAGATATTCTAGTAGGTAGCCTAAGGTGCGAATATGGCTAGCTAAGATAGACACTAAAATACGTAATACTATTATACCCCTTACGCACTAGCTAAGAAGTAATGCTTTTAGTAGCTAGTATAGAGAACTATAATATACTGCTCTTAATATAAAAAGGCCTTAAGGTGGCTACCTAGTAGCTTATTAGCTAAAATATACTAGACTAGTTCTGTTACAGCGCTGGTGGAAAACAGTAGATTGTAATGGATAATCGTAGACAGTTTCTTACTGTTTTAGACAGTCGCAGTTATATAACCAGACAATTGTATAAAACCTTAAGTGGCGCTACCCTTCTTCTCTTTTCCTTTCTCTAGCTTTAGATCCTTATTTATAGACTACCAATTATACAGGCTTGCGCGTCCCTCTTGCTATGCTTATGCCTTAATTAACTAAGTCGCTAACATTATCTAAAGCTCGTCTCTTCTTTCTTCCTAAGAAGGAACTTAAATATATCTATAGACCAAGAATAGGACAGGAACACAGAATAGGACCCTAAGGACATTACTAGAACTGAAAAAACATAAATAAAACGCGAAACCTAAGAATAGGACACATACAGACTAGAACTCTCCTAGAAAATAAATAAACACCAGAAATTACCCCTACTACTATGCTAAGAAATATAGTAGCTGGCAAAGCCGCTATAGGACCTATAAATGCCTCTAATAGTAAAATAGTCGCCGTCTTAACCCCCTAGGAAGAGCTTATAGCAGCTAATACTAAAATTAAACGGCTTTAAGAGCTGCTTAAAACTAGAGGCACCCCTATACCTAGTAAGGAGTTATTAAACACCTAGAGACTTACTATAGTCCTTAAGGCCCTAGCCCAACGTACTATATTAGTATTATTGCAGTCTGTAACGGTTATAGACCCCTTATTACTTATAAACGGAACTAACCCTATATTTAATAATTGGAAGCTTTAACTATAAAATAAGCTTAAAGTTAATATGGACTACTTCCCTACTACCTAAGCCAAAATGGCCTACGTCTTTGGCCATACTGGTGGGGATGTATAGACGTATCTATGTCCGCGATATACCTAGGACTTAGCAAACCCCTTCCTTTCTAGAGAAGAGATAATTAATTACCTATCTTTTATTTATAAGGACCCCTTTAAGGCATAGAATGCCCATCTTAATTATAAAAGCCTAATAATAAAAACAATAGAAACCTTTTTGGTTTTTTAGACTTATTTTTTGCACCTAGCTAGATAGGCCTAAATCCCCTAGAAAGATCTAATGCTAGACCTCTTTAACAAGCTTACCCTAGATCTACAGCGCGCCGTACTACTGTTAGATAATCTGTATTCTCTAAGGCGTGGGACACGTGTATGAGTCACGTGTAAGGGGCATGTGCATTGTAAATCTCTTTATAGAGCCCCAGGGGCCCCAGGTTAAGACAAGAAAACATTAATTAATGATTAAGTTAAGATCATTAATTAATCAACCTATTTTATTAATGAACAGTTCTATACGAACTTCGTGATAGTTATAAGCCCAGTCCGCCGACTTAAGAAGCTATTTAGCTATTACTTAATTATTTGAAGAAATTCTACCTTATTGTCAGACTCTGACACCTCATTGTTAAGACGCAGACTTTGACAGAATCCTACCTCTATTGTCACAGGATGAGATTCCACGAGATTCTACGAGATTCCATGAGAAATCCTACCTTAATTGTTATAGGACGATCCTGATAATAGGGACGATCCTAATAATAAAATACCATCTCAATTCCTCCTTTACCTATTAGTTAAATGACTCCGACGTCGAGTTTGTTGATAATGATTATTCTTAATAAGCCAGAAGACTGGGAGCAATGGCTAAAGCAACTCTGAGCCCTTGTGGATTAGCAAATTTGGGCCCACGTTGACCTAGCTATAGAAGCACCTTAAGAAGGTCTACTTAAAAAACCACCTTATCTAAGGGTTATAGATTTTAATAAGAACGGAACCTTATATATATAGCTCTTAATAAATTAACAGAAAGCGTATAAGAATAGCAGACAATACTATAACTAGGATATAAAGTATTTCCTAAGATAGGAAGATTATCTTTAACAAATCCGTACCCAGATTACGTCTATAGTATTAACTCAGAAGAAGCTACTGCTTAACCCTTTCTTAACTGTTAAAGAATTGCTATTCTGGCTGAAAGAGAACACAGAACCTATCTTATTATTTATTAGGAAGAAGGTATAATACTAGTACACAGAAGCCCTTAAGGGGTTTAAACACTTGTTAAAATTAAATTAGTGGTTAGATTAATGGGAATATATAATGGCCCTAGGAGAGAAGTATAAGATCCCTTAAATGTCTAATGGAATCTGGCTTTAAGATTTAGCAGATGTTATTTGACCTTTTAGTAACGCCTACTGTGTAAAGTACACTACTAAGTTAAATAACCCTTAGAAGTTGAGATCTTCTAAATACCGCAGAGTAGCAAAGGAGCTGTAAGAAGGACTTAGAACACCCTTAAAGAAAGCTAATGCTACTATAAGAGGCAGTACCTTTAATATAGACTTTATAGAGCAAGCCACTGAGGATTACTTTAATACTACTAAAGGTTTATGAAGAGGACAAGCCTTAGTATATAATAGATGCTTAAAGAGAGCTAGGACACTAGTGGATAAGGAGACGTCCTGTAAGAAGCCAATACCTAAGTGCTTAGCGTGCGGAATATGAGGACATTCCATTTAGGACTATTGGTATTTATTTAAAGATAAGAGACCTATAGGAGTTATAATAGGAGATGCGCGCATTAATAGGGCACTGAAGAAGGTAGAAAAGAATAAGAATCTCACTGACTAAGTTATGAAGATTAGACTTAAAGAATAAGAAGACAAGGCTTGATAATGATAGGACAAGAGCTAGGAGACAGTTAAGATTAAGGGAGAAGCTAATGCGATATTCCTAGAATTGTATTATACCGGTTAACTCCATCCACTAAAGCTATTAACTATTCTTGACTTAGGAACCACTCTCCATATCTTTAATAACCTCTTTTATTTTTATAATTTTAGGAAAGCTCTAAGATATAAATATATCATCGCTGGTAGCTTAGAAGTGCCTATACTAGGCTACGGCGATGTTATTGTTTAAGTCACAAAACTAGACAAGAGTAAGGGAATCCTACGTCTTAAGGACGTTGTCTTTTATATGGACTTTAATATAAATCTAGTGTTGTTCCGACTACTTTAAAAACAAGGGTACTACTAAGATAATAAAGGAGATAACAATCTTCTAGTTTAGAAGGATGACTCTATCCTATGTTAAATGGAAGAGTGTTATAGACAATAGACTATTGAATATATCCGATTAGGAAGTCTATTAGCTTTTAATATAAGCCAACTACCATGTTAAAGGAAGCGCAGAGTATTATTAAGAGACATTTGTCTAGATGCGAAAGGTAATATATAACTATAGTATCTGCGTCTAGGTTATCCAGGACCTATAAGCCTTTATTATTTAGGTATTAACGCCCTAGGGGTTAAGCTTTAAGGCCCTAAGATAATAGAATGTTAACACTACAGTCTTGCCAAAATTAAGCGTTAGGTCTTAAGAAGGTTCTTAAAACGGAAAATTAATAAACCCTTTCTTAACCTCTATATTGACTAGACTAACCTTAAGGAAGCGTATGCCAGATTTATATAAGTTATGTTTATCCATAATACCTTCTTAGGAAGATTCTTCTTATATTTTATAATAACGCATAGCAAGGAGAAGGAGACACTATAAGTACTTAAAGATTTTACCTAATGGATTTGTCTGAGGTATAACCTTAAAGTTAATACTATTAGATTAGACAACGAGCTAGGGAGAAAGAGAACCCTTAAATGGCTACAGACGTAAGGGATTATATTTAAGCCTTTAGCGCTATATACCTAAGCATAGAATAGTACCGCCAAACGCTTAGGGGGTGTTATTATTAAGAAAGGATGTGCTATAAGAATTGCTGCTAATCTACCACATAATCTACGGAATGAGATAGTTAACTATACAGTATACCTTTAAGATTAAACACCATGGGAAAGCAATGGATGGAAATTGCTATATAAGAGGTTCCATACCTGCCTAGTAAATAGGAGATTAAGAAAACCGCAACTAGCGCACCTAAGAGCCTACGGCTGTAGGGTGTACACAATAACGTTAGATGCCTAGCTAAAGAAGAAGAGGCTAAGCAAGCTAGATCCGCAAGCCCATATCGGCTACCTTATTAGCTACAACTCTACCAATATCTATAGGATCTGGATCCTATATAAGGGTATCATTATCTCTACTAGGGACGTTATCTTTAATAAAAAGATGTTCTTTAACGGCAAGCGAATAGACATCTTAAAGGATCTACACGCCAAATTAGATACGCTAATTAAGAAGATTTAACTCCCTAATACCCTAACTAAGAATGAGGTTCTTCTAAAAGACAATAATAAAGTATTTAAACCGTTAATTTAAGAGGAAGACAACAACATTCATAATAAGCCAGTTTAAGCCTTTAATAAGTTAGCAGATCTTAAGCTTATAAGAGCTCTTAAAGATACATATTATACGCCACCTCCAATAGAAGAAGATAAAGAATCTCCATATGCCTTTTATGTTGAGTATCCTATAAAGTTAGATATATAAGGTACTAATTAGGACATTGTTAACTAAGTGGGAGATAGGTTTTATACTTAGGGGGTGTTTAACAACTCAGTTAAAGACTTATTTAAGGAAGCCGGCAATAATAGGTTTAAAGACTTTATTACCAAAAGGATTACCTCAGCCTATTAGGGCGCTTTCTTAGCAGGAAGAAAGTTTAACCTTAACAGTTAACTTAATAATAGTAGGCTGAAATTAGGCAGAATACGTAATGTTAGATTATATAGGAAGAACTTACCTCCGCCACCTTAGTCGATCTATAACCTTAATACGCACCCTCTTTAAGATCAGTTCTAAGAGGCTTAATAAGCCCATCTCCAATCTTATTATTAAATAAGCTCATTTTAAGAAACAGATAAGAAGTATGTAAAGGGACAGTAGGTCCTTAGCTTAATATGGGTGTTTGTCTATAAGACGGATAAGCACAGGTTCCTCCAGAAATGTAAGGCACGCTTAGTAGTATACGGAAATTAATAGGCCCCAGGAGACCTACCTACGAGAGCTATTATATTAGCGAGTACGACCTTCCAGACCCTAATGGCGATTACCGCAAAATTTAACCTGGAGACGATATAGATAGATATAGTTAACACGTTTATCTATTGCGATCTTAATAAGGTTGTCTATATAAAGCTACCGCCAGGGTTTAGCAAAGGAAAGATAGATAAAGTACTGCGCTTATAAAAAGCCCTTTACGGACTATAACGATCCCCTTTATTATGGCAAAAGAATCTTATAAGCTCGTTGAATAAATTAGGTTTTAAAGAGGTTCTATAGGAGCCGTATATTATACTAAAAGGTGGAATAGTTGTCTTCTTCTATGTTAATGATATTGTCTTCTACTACTAAAAGACAGATAAGAAGAAAGCTTAAGAAGTAATTAAGGAGCTGAGCAAGGAATACTAGATAAGTACCCTTAGCTAGCTAAAATGGTTCCTAGGAATCTATATGCTATATAATTGTAGCTAGAGGCTCCTATAGCTATCCCAGGAAGCCTATATTAAGAAGATAGCTAACTAGTACGAGATAGATCTTAAAGGGCGTCTTCTAGATACTCTAATAGCAGAATCGGAACTCCTCCCTACTAATTACTGATTGATCCGTTTAACGCGTCCATCCCCTAATATAGACCTATTATTCCGTCCTATATCCCTACTAGCCTCTATAATGCTATATTAGAGAAAATTGGGTTTAGTACTCTATGCAGCCACTATAACGCGTCCGGATATTGCCTTTGCAGTATTATAGCTAGTAAGGTTTAATCAGAACCTAGGCCAAGAGCACCATTAAGCAACAGATAGAGTTATCCAGTACCTATATAGCATAAGGAGCAGAGCAATCTACTATGGAGAAGATAAGGAACAAACAAACGGTAGAGGGAGAGATAAAGGAATACGCGACTAGGACAAGACAATGGAGACGGTAGAAGTAAAGCGTAATTATTTATCTATGCCAGCAACGCATTATTCACGGACAACTCTATTAACAGAAAGAGCTCGTAAGGATATATTATAAAGCTATTTAGGGGGCTGATCGCCTAGAGAGCAAACAAGCAGGGTATGGTTACAATGTTAAGCATAGAAGCTAAGTTGTTAGCCCTATTACAAACAGTAAAGGAAGCTATCTTTATTAGTAGGTTGTTTAAAGTAATAACATTACAACTAAATAAGCCCTTAATTATTAAATGCAATAACACCTAGACACTCTAACTAATTATAGAAGACACGGCAAAGCTAATTACAAAGCTCTAATATATTAACATTTATTAACACTGGCTACGTTAGGAATACGCAATAAGACAAGTATAATTTTAATGGACAGTAATGAAGGAGATAATCGCCAATGGACTTATAAAGGCCTTACCCAAGCAGAGGTTTTAAAGCTTCATTAATATAATTAGAATGGTAGATATTAAGGAGCGGCTAAATAAGGAGAAGTAACTAGAGGACCTAAGGGATAGTATTAGAGCAAAATAGAAGGATTTAGATAAGATCACGGTTTAATTAACTCATTAACGGACACAAGAAGGTGGTTAGCTTTGACCTTAAAGAGCTTAAAGCTAAGGGGGTGTGTTAGATAATCTATATTCTCTAAGGCGTGGGACACGTGCACGAGTCACGTGCAAGGGGCATATGTATTGTAAATCTCTTTATAGAGCCCCAGGGGCCCCAGGTCAAGATAAGAAAAAATATTAATCAATGATTAAGTCAAGATCATCAATTAATTAACCCATTTCATCAATAAACAGTTCTATACGAATTTCGTGACAACTACTAGTTTATACTACTATATAGACGCTAAAGGAACTTATAGACTAATGTCTAGCTATTAATTAGGGCCTCTATTAAATTAAGGTATATATTAAGCAATATAAGGCTAGAAGCTCCGCTAACTAAAATATAAGTACTCTAAGAACGGGCCGCAGTGCCCTAGTAAGATCTATAACCCCTATAGCACTGACTATACCGCCTACTATTAACCTAGTGGCTAGCTATATAGCTAGTTCTACTGTAACTCTAGTATATACTTAGCCTTTATATAGTAACCCCTATAGATAGACCCTTAGTAATTAAGGAGCTTGCTTTATATATAGTTAAAAGGGTTACTATATAGCTAAATACCTAATAAATATAAAAAAGAATAAGGTCCTACTAATCTAGGAGGATAGTATAGAGGCATAGTTAGAAAAAGAGGAACCCTAGAGAAAGACTCCTCTCTAGGGTTAAAAGGGATTAATATATTATATATTAATCTAGGTTGGCTAGTTAGTAAACGAAGCTATACTATTCCTTATACTTTATTCCATAATAAATATTAAGTTTTAACCTCTACTTTAGCTAACTCTAGAGCAAATACCTTTACCTTAATAGACACCTAGTATGCTATAAAGCTAGCTAACTTTTTTAATGCACCCCTTAAAGAACTGCATAAACTAATTCCTATTTATAGGTATAATGGATAAATAGGGCTACTTATTATAACTATCTTGCGGATATACTTCTGCGTTAATAGATAAAGATAGTATAACATCCCCTTTTTTATTACGGACTTAAAAGGCCATAATATAATCTTAGGGAGAAAATGGCTAGCCTATTTAGGCTTATAGCTTAAAGTATAGGGTAGACGGCTTATCTAGCCTAAAACCCTACCCTTAACACTATCTTTTATAAAGGAAATCAGCATTATAGTAGAAAACCTTATATAGCCATAAATAGATATTATTTATTAGGCTAATGCTATATATAGGGACTAGGTATTTAAGAAAGATATATAGCTTAATCTGTAACGGATCTATATACTATAATACTCCTAGACTATTAATATTGTGCCGCCAATACTAGGGACCTAGAAAGCTAGTAATAAGCTAAAGAGACTAGGCCCTATATAGCCCTAAAGAATAGTAAGGAATATTAGATGCTATACTAAATAAATAGACTAAAAAGATAACTTATGGAAGATAGAATAGGAGCTAAGGAGGGCTGTAAGCCCTCTACTATAAAATATAGTTTATAAAATATCTGTAAAGAAACCTATAAACCTCCCACTAGTTAATATCTGCTATATTAGCGCTATAGGGTTCTACTAGAACTTAAAATAACCTAACACTATTGCCTTTATAACTAGCTTATATAAAATTAACTAGATAATTAAAGATAAGAAAGCCCTAGTCTATAACTAGCTTAGTAGGGAAAGTAAGCTTATAGATAAGGAGCTAGTAGGACAGAAACTACTCCGCTAATACTAGGAATTTAAGGATATATTCTCCAAGATAGTATCTAATATACTCCTACCTTACTAACTATATAACTATAAGATTAAGATTAAGCTAGATAAAGAAAACACCCTTAGCTATAGCCCCCTCTACTAGTAATCTACTAATAAGCTATAGGCCACTAAGCAGTACCTTATTAATAACCTTAATAAGGGCTTTATTAAGCCTAGCTAAACCCCCTTTACCTTACCTATTCTCTTTATAAAAAAACCTAATAGTGGACTCTGTTTCTGTATTAACTACTATAAACTAAATTATATAACCCGCAAAGACTAATATCCGCTACCCTTACCTAAAGAAACACTAGCCTATATAAGTAAGGCTAAGATCTTTATAAAGCTTAATATCCATTAGGCCTTTTACTAGATTAGGATAGACCCTAAATCTAAAGATCTTACTATATTTTAGACCTGCTATGGATTATATAAATGCAAAGTACTACCTTTTAGACTAACTAACGGACCAGCTATATACCAATAGTATATAAATAACGTACTCTTTAACTACCTTAATAACTTCTATATAGCCTACCTAGATAATATTATAATTTACTCTAAGAATAAACTAGAATATAAGGAGTATATCTATAAAGTCCTATAATGGCTCTGCAAAGCTGGTCTCTAGGCCAATATTAGGAAGTTAGAATTTAGTATTAAGCGCACTAAGTACTTAGGGTTTATTATTAGTATAGATGGAATTAAGGCAGACCTAGAAAAAATGGCTGTAATTAATTAATAGGAACCCCTAAGGACTGTAAAGGGGGTATAGTTATTCCTAGGTTTCTATAACTTCTATTAATATTTTATTAAAAACTATAGCAGGATTACTTAGCCCCTTAACCGCCTTATCAGAAAGAAATAGCCTTTTTATTTTAATAATATATATAAAAAGGCCTTTAACAAACTTAAAAAGCAGCTAGTCTCTACTTTGCTACTAGCCTATTTCTACCTAGAATAGCCCTTAATATTAGAAACAGATGCTTTAGATAGTATAATAGCTGTTATCTATTCCTAGAAATAGCTAGATAGAGAATAGCACCCCATTATATACTATTTAAAGACTATAATAGATATAGAGCTAAATTACTATATCTATAATAAAGAGATGCTAGCCTTTATTTCTAGCCTTTAGCACTAGTATATATAGCTAAAAGGGACCCCTAAGCCTATCTAGGTAGTCTCCAATTATAAGGCCTTAGAATATTTTATAATAATAAAGGCCCTTATAGCCTAGTAGGCACACTAGGTGGATATTTTATCTTAGTTTAACTTCCTAATTAAGTACTAGCTAGGCGCTATAAATTATATAAATGCCCTTATAAGGTGTAGATAGGACCTAAATAACTAAATAGCCGTAAAGATCTTATTATAGACCTAGATACTACTATAACCAGAGCACCTTAACCCCTAAATATAGGCAGAACTAAATACAGACCCTTTAGACGCTAAGATATATCCTATTAACTTTATAGAACTTAACCTTATTAATAAACTACTATAGATAAAATATATAGCCCCTTCTCTATAGGAGTACTGTAAAAAGGTAAAGGATACTACTAGCCTATAGTCCCTTAAAAACGGACTGCTTAAGTACTAGGAATAGCTAGTAGTAGTAAAGGAACAGAATTTATGGACTTAGCTTATCGCTAAAGCATATACTTAGGTCTTTATAGCCTACCCTAAAAAAATAAGACCTGTAGAATTATTAGCGACCGCTACTACTAGCCCGGAATAGTTATAGATATTAACCGCTATATACAGAACTACGATAACTACTATAGGTCTACAATTCCATAAGATAAGACCCTAGGGCTATTAAAGCTACTCCTAATACCAAAACACCCCTAGTAGTATATCTTTATAGACTTTTATAAGTTACCTATAGACCGCGACGGATATAATATAGTTATAATCCTAGTTAACCACTTTGGCAAGTACCTGTTCTTAATTCCCTATTATAAAAATATTGATGCTAAAGAGGCGCCCTAATTATATATCTACTATATCTACCAAATTTATAGACTACCAGATACTATTATATCTAACTATAGGCCATAGTTTATATTAGCTTTCTAAAATAAGTTTACCTAAATCCTAGGTATTAGGCTAAAGCTCTCTATAATATACCACCTCTAGATAGATAGTTAGATGGAGATTATAAATTAATACTTAGACTAGAGACTCTAGCCTTTTATTAACTACTTTTAGGACAACTAGAGTAAACTACTACCTATAATAGACTATGCCCAGGCAACCCTACCCTATAACTCTATAGGGTTTGCACCTATTTAGCTAGAAATAGGATACTTACCCTATATAAGCTTTAACTAGGAGAGACTGGAAGGACTATAGACCATATATAAAAAACCATCTTATAAGGAAGTATAGTAGTATACTAGACGCTTAGAAGAAGTATAGATAGTAGCCTATAAGAACCTAGAGAAGGCCTAAAAATTAATAAAATAGTAGGCAAATAAGCATAGGTATAAGCCTAACTTTACTATAGGTAATAAGGTCTAGGTTATAATAAAGAACTAAAAAATAAAACGGCCTAGCTATAAGCTAGACTATAAGATAGTAGGACTGTATAAGATCCTTAATAAAGAAGGCAACTTATATAAGGTTAAACTCCTAGACTTAATTAAAGTCCACCCTATTTTCTTACTAGATAAGCTATAGAAAGCTGCAAATAACCTACTACCTAGATAAAAGAATAAGCCTCTACTACTAATTTAAGTTAATAAAATATTAGCCTATAACCTAGTATAAGAAACACTAAAATACCATATCTAATAGAAAGGTTATAATTTAGACGTAACCTAGTACCCCGCCTAGAACTTTATAGGTTGTCCCTAGAAGCTTAAAGAATTCTATAACTAATACCCTAATAAGCCAGGACCCCTAAAGTATCTAGATAAGTAAATAGAGTGCTAGTATAGCAAAGATAATAAGCTACCTGTTAAGTATATAGATAAGAACACCCTATAGATATAATATGGATATATAGAGCCTAAGGGCAGGCTTTTTCGGAAGGGGGGGGTAATATTACAGCGCTAGTGGAAAATGGTGGATTGTGGTGGATAATCGTAGACAGTTTCTTACTGTTTTAAACAGTCGCAGTTACATAACTAGACAATTATATAAAACCTTAAGCGGCGCTACCCTTCTTCTCTTTTCCTTTCTCTAGCTTTGGATCCTCGTTTATAGACTACCAATTGTATAGGCTTGCGCGTCCCTCTTGCCGTGCTTATGCCTTGATTGACTAAGTCGCTAATAAGTTCCGGATTATAAAGGGAATAGCAATAAAAGGCAAAGTGACGAGCAATAGGCGCACCTTAATAACTCTATAGTGGTAGAGCAAAGTCTATAATAATAGCGCGTCCGTAGGCTTATTACGGCAGTAGTGGTTCTTAAAGATATCAAAAAGTAAGGTAGTAGAGCACTATAGGTAACTTGTAGGCGGGGAGACGGATTATAGGTTTTTCTTAAACATAATTTTCTTACTATATATATATAAGGAGTAGTCCGCGTAGGCTTAATAGGAATCTAAATCGGACGTTAAGCAATAAATAATAATATCTAACCTTTTAATAGGGTATAAGAACTATATAATCGCCTGTAGTATATCTAGCACTAGCTAGATAATATCGTCCTAATAATATATTAAAGCCTTAATCTTTAGCAAAACTAAATACTCGGCCGTTATTTGCAGAGCCTTCTTAACTAGGCAATATATAGACAAAGTTTATATTAAAATTGCACGCTATAAGTACGTTTTACGATATAAATCCTTTTCTATTTCGCCATATAAATTACTTAGTTTTAGATACTAAAATTAGAATATATAAGCCGTTAAGGTCGCTAATATAATTACTAAAAAAGGGCTATATTTTATTATTAGATTTAACCTAATCAGGCGTTTAATTAGGTGGTAATTTGATAATATCTTTATATAACTTATATCCCTTCCCCTAGTAAAATGGGTCCTACGGTTATTAAAAAGGGCTAGCTAATAAAATTAATAGAATCGAGGCTTCGCGACTATAAGTATACTTTTAATTCTGGTGTTTATGCACGGTTTAACTTTTATAGGACCTTACTAGAGAAAGGGATAGGGCATTAAACCCTTTATAAAAGGCTCTATTTTAGGTAAGCTAATGCCTAATATTACTTAAATATTAACTACTTATAAGCTAATTATATATATAAAGCACTAGAACTTCTACGCAATGAGCCTTTAGCTAAGCCTACCTCCATATATAGCTATAAATATTATTAGCTTTTAAACCACTTGTTGGTCACATAGGGTGGCTCACCAATAACGACTACTTAAGTAGGTTACAGTGATGTTGGTTAATATACTTCTTAATTAGAATAAGGAAGGGCAAGGAGCTTAAGACTCCTCGCTACGCTAGTGCCGCGGCGTCACGTGATAACCGCTTGCCTAATTCCTAACACTAGTAACTCTTCTTTTATGGTTGCCATCTATATATAAATACTGCTTGACTAGCGTAACAAATATTAATCCTCCTTACTTACTATTGCTATTATAATATAAGTCTCGCTATCCTAAAATTTGCCTTTTAGCACGTGGTGCTTTCTTACTTGGAGTTGTAGGTGGATATTGTGTTAGGGCCGCTAAGGCGCTAGTTATAAGCGAGCTAATAGCGATTTTCCATATTAGGCATGGAAAATCCTAATTAACTGCTCTTAAATTGCTACACCTTCTACTCCCTTTTAACCCAACCTTTAACTTGTATATGTAGAGTATTTATATTAACAAACGTCTCTAGTGCCTTGTTTGGGTTTGCCTTTATTATTACATCTACTAGGTTGTCTTGGCCATTAATTTACCGGATCTTAAAGAGTTTTTAACGCTTATAGGATTGCTAAAGTGCTATAATATTAATTATAAGATGCTTCTCCTTTGTAGTACCAAGCTTGACTAAACACTTATAAAGGGAGTATAAGTTAATGCACACAATTATAGAAATAGTAGGGAGTTTGAGCCGATCTATAATCATCTTAAGGGTAGTTCCAATTATAATTGCTATATTAACTCCGCTAACTATTCTATATATCTCTAACACTAGAACGCTTTAAGTAACACACTTACTCTTAATTAAGCTTTAATAGATAAGGTTGCCGTGGATCATAAAGTTATTTTCTCCGGTAGATTTATTTGTAATAATGATCTTATATCCTAGCTAGGAGCTAAAATCTTTGTTATTTATAAACGATCTATGTCACAGTGCTGTAATGCAAGTAGGCTAAATAACTACATTATGGTATAAAGAGGAGAAGAAGATGGAAAGGGGGTATTATATATAAATAGTAGGGCCAGCCCGCCAAGGCGCTAATGGTGGGCCAGCTAACAGTAGGAAACAGTACAAGACAGTGTACGACAGGTCAGTGCCGTGACAGTACTCCCCTCCCCTAGAAGGTTTAGTCCCTAAACTAAACAAATAACTCTAAAAACAGGTAATGCGCGGGGGCTGGTTTTTGTCGTAAAGATGTTAGTTCTGTTTACCGCCCTTAGCCAAGCCAATGGCGATTTTCCATCCCGGGGATGGAAAATCCTAATTAGTCAGTTTAGTAAATAAAGTTGGCAGAACTCTACACCGCCACTAGAATTAATCTGCGTGGCATTTTATAGCGTTCCTTGGCAAGAATCTAGCCAATTAGACAACTTTAACCAGCAGTTAAAGTTCCATAATATCTCAACCACCACAAATTAATATCATGGTCAGCCACAACCTCAGCATAACTTTTCCTTATCTTATACCCAGTCTAGGGGTCTGGGCTTCTTAGGGTGTTATTTATAGAACTTATATAGTGCGCGCTCGCACCCTTTTAGGGACTTCTTAGGTTCCCAGGTTTCTTTATTATAATACTTCCACTTAATACAATATATTAGGCCATGCTCGTCCATTTGTTTATCATATATATTAAGGATTTTTTCAAATTCCTACTTATCCGTGATATTGCCATTATTATCTCTTTCAGCTATTCTTCCTATAACATTATAACGTTCCTCTTTATTAATGCATGCTTAACTAGAGATCTCTTTAGGGAACCAGAGGCGGACTTTTAAAGTGTGGAAAGACTTGTTAACGCGGATATGGTTTAGGAGGTTAACTACAACTGCTCCTCTATAGGCAGCTAGGACGGGCTAGGGTCCGTTCTAGTTATTATCCTACTTCCTCTTAGGCTGGTTAGTCTTTATATTTTCAAGACTAACCATAACCATATCATCCTTTTTAAATATTATACCTTTATCTCGTTTTATATTAGCGTTATCTTTATAGCATTGCTAGGAGATATAAGCTAGGGCTTTAAGCTAGGTTAAGATACGCTTAAAGCGGTTAGTAATAGTATCAGCTTATAGGTACTCCTTCTTTATATATATAGACAGGGCTAATAGCTAGGGGCCCACTAGTTTAACGCCCAGATATGGGTTATAGCCATAGTTGGCAAAGAATAGTGAGATTCCCGTAGTCTTATTAATCTGGTTATTTATAGCAAACTTGGCAAGGGGGAGCCAATCTACCTAGTTGTCTTGGGTGAAGCTTATAAAGGCGCGTAGGTACTTATTCATTACTGCATTAATAATCTTAGTTTAGCTATCTGTTTTAGGGTGTTATATAGAACTAGGGCTTAGGGTTACCTTTAGGCGCTAGTTTAGGCAACGCTAGAAGTCAGAAACAAATAAAGAGCCTCTATTAGAAACAATAGTATTCAGAGCGCTATATAACTTATAGACAGTGTGGATAAATGCTTTAATAAGCTCCTTAGTATTTAGGCTAGTAATAGGAATAAAGTGTCTCATTTTTATTAGGCGGTCAACAACAACAAAGATATATCTATATATTTTGCCGTTACAAAGGCACTTAGGCAGGTTGATGATATAGTCAATGGAGATATCAGTTTATGGGCGGACTGGTAGTTCTAGTGGTTTTAGGAAACTAGGCGGTACTAAGCATAGGGTCTTTATGCGGAAGCAAAAAGCGCAGTCTTTTACAAAGGTAGCCATAAACTATAAAATACCTAGCCACCAATAGGTTTAATTAAGGAGGTCCAGCATTTTAATGCGGCCCGGGTGGCCCATAGGACCCGAACTATGCGTGCGGTGTATGACTTTTAGTTAGAGTTCAGGTAAATCAGGGATAAATACTCAATTCCTATAGTAGATCAGGCCGTTAACAATTAAACATTTAGATTTATTACAGCGGAGTAACTTCCTAATCTGCTTAGGCCAGCGACATGCTTTACAGCCTTCCCATTCGCATAGCGCAGCCAACATATCCCTAGCAAGTTCATTCTCCTTATAGGCATTCTTAATAAGCTCCTTAAGGGGTTTTTTCTTAAGCTCTGGGTCCATTACTGCAATAAAGTCTTTAACGCTCTGGTCTCAGGATTTACTCAGCAGCTCTTTTAGGATAGTAGGGTCGACTTTTTTTTATGGTAAAATAACGCGGTCTCGGTGTCATAGATATTTGTCACTAGTATTAGCAGGTGTTATGCCTAGGAGACGGCTAAGAGCGTCTAGGATTGTAGCTTTAGTACTAGGCCTATAGGTAATAACAAAGTTAAACTAAGAGAGGAACTCAGCCCATCGGACTTAGCGCTGGTTTAGTTATTTCGTTGTCATAAAGGTCTGGAGGTTCTTATGGTCCATAATAATCTTAAATAGTTGCTTGGTTCCTTGTAGTTTAGGGCGCTATTCTTCTAGTGCTTTTATAATTGCTAGGAGCTCCTTATTATATATCTCATAGTTACATTTTAGGGCGGAGTGCTTAGCAGAGAAGAATGCGACTGGCTTAAGTTTGCCATCTTCGCCAGCTTGGTAAAACACTCCTCCTAAAGCCTAGTTCAAGGCGTCTGTCTCTACTATGGTTTTCTTTATATAGTTATAGTATGCTAGGACCAGTGCTATGGTAAACGCTGTCTTTAGTATCTAAAAGGCTTATGCTTAATCAGGGCCCTATAACTAATTAGTACTCTTCTTTAGTAGCCTAGTTATAGGTTTAATAACTATAGAGTAGCTTTAGATAAATTGTTAGTAAAAGTTCGCGAAGCCAAGAAATTGCTGTAGTTCTTTAATTAATGTTGGGTCCTTCTATTTCTGTAAGGCCTGCACCTTCTTAGGGTCCATAGTTATACCATTAGTTAAGATAATCAAGCCAAGATATTTTGTTTTAGTAGTATAAAACTTAGACTTATTAATATTAATCTGTAGTCCGGCGTTGCCGAGTCTCTGGATAACTTCATTTATATGTTTAGTATACTTAGTGTATATTTTAGAGAAGATAAGGACATTGTTAAGGTAGGCAGTACAGTAGTCATTAAGGGCGTTGTGTAAAATATGGTTAATGTAGTTCTGGAATATAGTAGGCGCATTATAGAGACTAAATGGTGTAATTAATATCTTATAGAGTCTAAACTGGGTGATAAATGCTGTAAGCCACTTATGACCTTCTATAATCCGGATCCAGTTAAACGCAGTAATTACGTCAAGCTTAGTAAAGTACTTGGCACTATAGAGTATATTAAGTGTCTTGCAGATTAGTAGTAATGGGTACCAATTCTTAATAGTAACTGTGTTTAGGCCTTAGTAGTTATGGCAGATTTGTATACTATTACTAGGTTTTACAGCAAGGAGGAGTGGTGCAACAGCTGGTGAGGTTAATTTGCAGATAAAACCCTTATCTAGCATCTCGTTAATCTATTTCTTTATATAACTAAGTTTAGTGGGTAAGAGTGGTCTATTCTTGTAATATGGGGCCTGCTTTCTAGGTATAATCTTAATTTTATAGTCCTATAGTTAGTGAGGGGGTAGCTTATCTGCATTCTTAGGGAGGAAGTGTTTAATATATTCGCGAAACTCTTTTGGTAAGCGTTGTAGAATATCTTTATAGGTTAATCCTGGTTTGCCTTTTAGGAATTTCTTAATATTAGTGTTAACTATCTTTTGGCGTAGAAACTTAGGCTTGATTTTTAGGTTTATCTTAAGGAAGTTATAAAAATAAGGGGGTAGCACTTTACGGGCTTCCTCTATTATATAGTTGCCTTCCACCAGCTAGCAGAAAGATCTTTCTAATAGGTTTAGTACTTCTATTAGGCCTATAGGCAGCTCTTTAAGCAGCTGTTAGTGTTTTTCTTGTTTAACTAGTTCTACTAGCTCCGCTATATGGATCCTTATTACCTTTATGTCTTTTTGTTTACAGAACTAGGTGAAATTAATGGCATAAGTGCATCTAATGTTGTTTAGGTTGGGGCGTATCTGGTTCTCTAGTGCTATAGCTGGGCTGGCATAACTTAGTTAGCCCAGGGGGGCGGAAACGAGGTAGTGGCCCTATATGGTATGTGTAGGAGACGGGTATAAGGTTAGGCGTTATAGGGGGAAGGTCTTAATTGCTCTAGTTTCGGTCTTAGCTATAACGTCTTTAGCTATTATATATGTGGTTGCATATGTATATAGCAAATGACTTAAAGTTAGGTGTCTTATTAGCTAACCTAGGTTAAATGGGTGTATACAGGGGACTTATAGTTCTGGCGGTGTTTGTTTTTTTAGGGATAGGGTAGTAGTCCAGTCTTCCAGGATCTCCGCTTCGTTTATTATATATATTAGATCACCAGTATTAGGCACCTCTTCTACTATTAGCTGATGGTATCTAAGTGTTGGCCTTGCAATGCGTCTGTATAGTGCTACTTAGTTACAATTAGGAATGTGCCATGGGAGATAGTTATAGGCATAGTAATTAGAGTCAAACTTAAGCTCTAGAGCGGGGAAGTCTGCCCTTAGGTTGTGTTTTTTAAGCCAGGGCATTCTAAGAATTACTAATATAGAGGGTGATAATTTCATGACGTAGAAAAGCATAGATTCTGTATAGTAGCTAATTGTTATTTTTGCTATAAAGTAGTGGGTAATAAAGCTAGATGGGAGTCTATTAGTAAGGCGGAGTGGTTTTAGAACTAGGAGTCTTTTTGTTATAATATTATGCTTTTTTATAAGCAAGTCTTCGTCTACAAATGCTGGTGCTATACTACCGGTATTAATAAGGCTTACTGTTTTAATGAAAACTTATAGAAGTGGGTTGCGCAGTAAGGAGAGGTAGGTCTAAATAAGGATGGCATTTCTATTATTATTTACTATTCTAAGGTTAAGTGGCAGTTAACTTAGAACAAGGTTTGACTAATCTAGTAGCATAGATCTAATCCTTTTATCCTCCTCCCTGTATAGTTCTGACCCTTAGAGGCGACTTAGTCTAAGGGTTGGCCTTTTAATAACTGACTTATAGGGCTTAGCTGGTAGCTATAGTCTTGGCTAGTATGTCCTAATGTATCAGTCTCCGACAGTGTATATATGCTAGAGGGTACTTTACTGATAATATAACTAGTCTTATAATTAGTAGCGATATAGAGCACTTATCTGTAGTTTGCGTATGGGACTATTAGCTAGGGCTGTATTGGGGAAGGCCATTGCGGGGGCGGGTTTCTATATCTGAACTCATGTCCTCGTCCGCGGTTACTGTTTTGGTTACTATCCCCTCTGCTAAAGAATCTGCCGCGGCTAGGAGGGGGTTGGTGTGGTGGCATTAGGAGGGGATTTAGGTTTGCCCTAGGGTCGTAAGTATTTTTCTAGTGGCTAGGTTGACCACATGCTATGCAGAGTCTATTATCCATGCGGTGTCTTTAAACGTTATTAGGAAGGCTACTACTACCGCTACCGAATTTGACGGCGTTGAGGTCCATTAGGTCATTCTATAGTGCTGGTGCTAAGGTGTTATTATTAAGTAATATAGGTTGATAGCCGCCAGTGGTACTTGGCTTAGCGGTATTTAGCTTTATATAGTAGGCATGGTTCTATAGGTTATGAGCGAACACGTCCATCTGCTTACTTTAGCCTTTATAGTCAGCATTGCCGATCTTGCGGCTAAGGGTAAGGGCTAGGTCTTTTATCTTTAGTAAAATATTCTTCTTAAGCAAGTCCACTTTTTGTTCCTCAGTCTTGTTTGCTTTAATTATTAACTTATTAAGCTCTGCTTTCTAGGACCAGTAGTTATACTCACCCTGGCTTAAGGTATCCAACTTATTTTTAGCCGCTTGGGTTGTATTAATAGTCTTGTAGTGCTTCCTCATATATATAAGCATAGACTCTCAGTCGGAGAAGGTCCATTTGCTTAAGTTATTTAGGTATATGCGTAGTATATTAAGGCTATGCTTAATATAGTTATAGGCCTTGTCTATTAGCATATCTGACATATAGAGGATTTCGTCCATTGGAGTCTTAAAGCACTTTGCATCTCTCTAGAAAACGCCTTAGATCTTTATTTCCCATATCTTAAATTTTTCTTATTTTTTAATTGGTGATCCCTTGCCATTAAACAGGGTTAGATCTTTTACTTTATACTTTTTTTTATAGGGCTTAGTTAGAAGAGGGGAGCTAGTAGCTATGTTCTTCTCGGCAATGGTCTAGGTAAGTATAGTAATCTAAGAGCTTAGACTTTATATAGTCTTAGTGTATGCAAGAGCTTGTTATTTATTTTATTATATATGTGGTTCAAGCGTCTTAAGGGAGTTAATTCTGTGCTAAGCTTCTTTAAGTTAAGACTTTATAGTTTGGCCTTTATTATAGACGGCTTAGAGGCCGTTCTTAACGCTAGTTAAAAAGGTTATATATATAGAAAGGTGCTAGAAGGTTCCTGCCATATTAAGGCCCTTAGGGTACTCTGGGCCATTCCTAATTGCCTAGGTAATATAGGTATGGGAGGTATTAAAAAGGCAGGCAAGCGCTTTGCGTAGGTTTATTAACAGGGTATTATCCATGTTATAGTCGCCCATTTTAAGGGATCTAGGTAAGGCAATTAAAATCTATAAGGCTGGCTGTAATGCTAAAATTGTTTATAACTGTACTAAGATTGTTTAAGATTATACTAAGATTGTCTAGAACTGTGCTAGGGTTGTCTGGGACTATGGTATGGTATTATTGGTCGCACTAGGTTGTGATTACACTAGGAAAACAGAGACAGTATACTTAAGAAGAGGGAAAAAACAAAGGTTATAATAGGGCGCAATTAGAGATACCACAAACTGTTATAGTGCTATAATGCAAGTAGGCTAAATAACTACATTATAGTATAAAGAGGAGAAGAAGATAGAAAGGGGGTATTATACACAAATAGTAGGGCCAGCCCGCCAAGGCGCTAATAGTGGGCCAGCTAATAGTAGGAAACAGTACGAGACAGTGTACAACAGGTCAGTGCCGTGACAATCTATTAATAAATACGAAGAGCTTAGTGGTAGGAAGGTTAATAGGCACATAAAGTAGTCCCTAATTAAGATAATTTATTTGCCAGTAAAGACGCTTATTTAGGGCAAGAACGTTATCCTTAGTTGGTTTCTAGTGTTAGGCGGCAATAGAGAGATTAAATAAAGCCTTGGGTTAATAGATAGAAGCGATATAAGCTCTATAAGCGCGTTGCTCTATATATCCTTGCTTTAGAGAATTAATGTTAATAACGTTAATTTTCTTGCCTTGGCCCTTCTAGCGCAAAGTAATGGAATCCTTGTTTAGGGAGAGGATGCATTTATTAAAGAGTAATAGTGTAGTTAAATTAAGCTTTTCCTTTAACTTTACTATAAGATTTGCCTTTACTAGCTCATCTTCTTTAAGAGCTAAGAATTGGTTATCTCCCAAGATAATTATATTGTTGGTTTATATACTAATAATTCCAAACAGAGTTCCTGTAGTTATAATAAGGAAGTAGGGATTAAATATAGAAGTAGTTATTAAGAGCTTCTCTTTATAGTGCTTACTATAAGTAGCCTACCAATAAGTTCCTGCCTCTGCGATTCTATATAATGGCTTAAGTATAACCATAATTGTATCTTCGGGATATTAGTAGCGAATTTGCTTTGGAAGGTATGCTAGTATTAAGCGCTAAAGGCGTGTTTCTAATTGGGTATAGGCCTAAGTAATATCTCACAAATAAACCGCTATTCTATTCTTTATTAAGGAGGGAGCTAGTGTAATAATAACTCGCTAACTAGCTTGTTAAATTATAGGGGATTGCGTAAGAATTACTTCCTTACCGTTATTGTTATAACCTTAAATAACCAGTCTCAACTTCTTAAATAGGGTATTAGTAGCTTTGCCCTTAATCTTATTAACCATTCTTAACTTAAAGATGCGAACTTTATTAAACTTAGTAGGGTTATACTTCTTGAATTTAAAGACTCCTCTTATAATAAGACCGTTAATCTCCTACTTATTAGATGCTTGGAAAAGAGCTCCTAGAGTTATAATACGGCCTTCCTTTTAGAGCTGTTTTGCGAGCTTAAAGTTAGCCTTCTCTTTAGCTGTTATAAAGGCTATTAATAACTCGTCTCTACTCTTAATAGTAGTAACAAATTACTCTTTAAAATTAATAAGGTGTTAGCGATTTTATAATCCCTTTAGGCAACCTCTACCGCGTTATAGTTGCGGTATATCTGCTATAATTATATTAGGATCATAGTCGCCTTCTAGAGTATGTTAATTATAGTTCTTCTCTAGGGTATCCTCTAGGGTATCCTATAAAGGCTTAGAACTGTCGTTTCTATAGTAGGGCTTAACAACGGTTAAGTGGAATTAAGTGGGTCTATAGGGCATCTAAAGAGTGCAAGTCTAACTATTAATTATAATAAGTTTATATGGGCCTAACTATCCTCCCTTTTTATACTATACGCGTACCTTAGATTGGAGTGGCAGATTAAGTATAATTAAGGTATTTAGGCCATTTCTTATTCCTAGTGCGTTGTTGACCTGGCGCGTGGCGTAGAGACATCGCACCTCTTTTATTGCTTTATGAATAGCCTCTACTTATTACGTAATGGATAGGGATGGTAGAGAATTATTAGTTATTTAAGGGTAGGCGCTAAAGACTAGTAATGTAGGTACGAGCCTATCTGGGCTAGCGGAATTATTAACAGCCTTAATAGCTATCTATAAGATAAGCTCTTTACTAGCGCCCTCTAGTTCCAAAGAAATAATCTTATATACTCGTTATAATGGCGTGTAATATTGTTCTACTTTTCTAACACTATTATATGCCTTAATAGGGACTTCCTTAACCTTAATTTCCATTGCCTTCGCCTATTACCAAAACTCTATAGATAAGAAGTTTCTTCCTATATTATAAATAACTTGATTAGGGGGTCCTAGGTAGACATTAATCTAGCATAATTAAAGAGTATCCTATGCGTTCCTAGCTAATATATCCTTTAGGAAACGTGCGGCTTAAAAGGAGGTTAAGAGGTTAACAACTTAGAGTACTAGCTTGCCGCTGAGATACATAATATCAATAATGATATAGAAGTTGAAGTTGTAGTTATCTTTAAGGGTGAACTTAAATCGGCCAGGAGACTTCTGGTTTATTTGGCAGTAATAGCAGTACTTTATAAGATGCTTAATTACTTTAGCCTTAACTTTATAACCTACTTACTAAAGAACCCTAAGTAATCTATAAACTAATAGGTGACTAAAGCAACGGTATAGTTGACATAACTCCAACTTAGTTAAATGGCTTTAAGTAACGCTCCTTTCTGGCTGTTAAAGGAGCAACTAAGGGTGACCCTACTTATGTATAATAGGCACCCGATTATCTCCCTAAACGAGCATATTCTTAAGGTTATCTAGCTTAACGCCTAACTTATCCATATCTTAGATGCAGAATAGAAATAGGGTGTTCGCGGGAACAATATAGAAAGTAATATATCCTAACGGGGTTTGGACCTTAATTATGCTAAGAGAGATTACAGTACCCTTGCTAAAGTGGATTATATGTTGGCCTACTATTAATTGGTCGATCTAAACAGAGCTATTAAGCTGCTAAAGAGCTTAAACTTAAGGTTCTCCTACTGTAGATACTCCTGCGGCTCTAGTATTTGGCATAATACCATAGAAGACGTTCGCTGAGTATCTATTATTAAAGGAGAATGCGGAACTTTCCTTTGGCTTATTAAAGACATCTGACTTTATAACAGAATAAAGCGTAGATTAGTTATTAAGGACAGCAACAGTTTATATGCCATTTACCTCACCATACTTAGTAAAGTATTAGTTGGGAGAGTAGTCCTTAATTTCTATATCTATAAGGAGCTGTTCGGCCTTATTAACCTTACCCTTAAGATCTTCTTCGCCTTTATATTAAACTAGGAAGCTTTAGAAGTAGGCTATAGTAACCTTTTAGTTTCCAACATTTTATGCGCTCTAGCGAAACTTATTATATACCTCCTTTTGTCTATTAAGGGGGTGCCTAGTTGACTAGCAATTTGGCTTCTTATAAATATAGCACTTCTTCTAATAATTGCTCTGAAATAAACCTCCACGATTGCCTTGTGGTTAACGTTAATTATACTCTCTACTGTATCCCCTACCGCGGCCACCATATATTTGGTTAGTCTAGTTGTGATCATATTAGTCGGCTGGGTCGATTAAAGTAGGTTAGGGTTAGGTGTTAAATTGCTATACTTCTTAAAAGCGCAAAGCGGTGCTAATAGAGGATCTTAATTAAGCACACACTCCTTTATAAGTATTTGCAGGATTAAAGAGAGTAAGGTTATATTCTTTAACACCTTAGTATACGCTAATAATTTAATCACGTAGGCTAAAGTCCTCTTAATATAATTTGGATAAACCACGCTAAATTATCTAAAGTTAATTAAAGAGCTTTTGGAGACAATTAAGTTAAGAGACATCTAGGTTTATTGCAATAATCCTTAAAAAGGTAGTCTCTCTCCACTCTAATATATACTGCTGCTTATTCTCCTCTGTTTTAAAGTGGCATCTTGTCTCATATATTATTTGGTTAAAATTGTATCCTTTTCCTGCCAAATGATTATAATAGAAGGTACTAGCGCGGCCCTTAAGCATAATGGAATAGGCGTTATAATATTAGTTAGGTTCCAGTCCAACCTTCTAGTAACAGTTATAGAAGATACGCAGCTTTGAATTAAGGATATTATATAGTTCCCCGCTAAACCTCTTTTCCTGGTCCAAATAGAGCTTCGTAAGCTCTGTAAGCATTTTTAAGGTACCTCTGAGCGGTGTTAGGCCACGTTGAAATTGCATTAGAGATTGAGGTAGGGATTACTTTATAGGCTGTAGTGGAGATATAGATCTTAATAGAACATGGCGTAGTACCTAATCTTGCTGTGATAGAGTTTAAAGGTTATTAAATCGCGAAGTAAGGGGATCTTGCGCTTGCTTTTGTTTAGTAGTTAAAGTTATAGGTTAAATTGGTGGATTCTAGGGAGCTAAAGATAATAGAAGTGATGGATATAGAACGTAAGAACTTATGCCTAGAGTAATAAAATTTGAACGTGTTTCTATTGGTGTATTATTTGGATTCCATTATAAGTTAAGCTTCTTTATAGTACGTAGTTAGTACTTAATCTCTTATAGAGTCTATTTGTGCTCTTCTTTTATATTAATAACTTGCTCCTAAATATTGTCTCTAATAGCGCTTCTATCCATAGGGACAAATACTCCATTCTCCTAAAGGAAGTTACGGAAGTCTTATATAATAAGCTTGTTCGCAAGAGCCCATATTTCCTTTATCCATCTAACAAAGTCCTCCTTTATGCAATACTATAGCATAGTGTTGTTATATTCGCTGTCTATGTAGTGTACCATATGGTATAATAAGAATCCGTTTAGGTCCTTTTGCTTAGCGTTTGCAGGGTTAATGTCTTTATTTTATATCTTTAGGTTAATGTCTTCCTTGTACTTCTTTGGGTAGGTTAACGCCATAATAGGTTAAAGGTAGGTAGGGTTTTCGGTTTTATAGAATCTCATAGGTTTGCTGTTAAGAGGTAGGCAATTTGAGATATTATTTAACGCGTTTTGGACGTTAACTTAGGACCCTAGGTTTAGTGACACTTCTGACCTAAAGTACTTAACCAAATCTTTATAAATGTGGTTATTCTATATAATGGACGCAACTTGGTATCTCCTAGTACTTAGTGACACTTTTATTACTAGTTTTCCGCAAGTTTAAGGTAGCACAGTATCGCCGGGATCCATTCCATATGAGCGTATATAGCACCCCTGTATAAGACTGTCTCTTCTGTTTAAAAACCTAGCTGCTCTGTGGTTGACTGTGTATTTAACCACTAATCAGTATTGGTCACACAGGGTGACTTACCAATAACGACTACTCGAGTAGGTTATAGTGATGTTGGTTAATATACTTCTTAATTAGAATAAGGAAGGGTGAGGAGCTTAAGACTCCTCGCCACGCTAGTGCCGCGGCGTCACGTAACGACCGCTTGCCTAATTCCTGATACTACTAATACGCCTTTCTACCTAATTAAATTATATTTGTTAATAAGCCTATTATAAAGTAATATAAATGGCTTTTAATTAAGCCAGGTTAACGTCTTAATCGCCTATAAATGCTTAAATAGTAGTTTTACTGTCCTTACCTTACTATATAGAGGATTAATAATTTACTAGCGTTTATAACTACGTGTAAAAAGGCTTTTTATATAATCTATAAGCATTAGATTAACGCTAGGAGCGCTAAAAGACTTATAAGTACTACTATTAATATTTAAGGCTTTATATTTTAAGGTTATATAATAATAATACTTAGTTAAAAATTATTAAAAATATGGTTATTAATTAACCTGGCCAAATAGGTAGTTAAATAGTACCCCCTTTACAGAAGTAGAGGTACTTGTTAGATTTAGCATAGTTTACCTACTAGGTGGGCGATTTTTACTAAAATCGCGCAGTCTATTCTACTTTTGGCTATATAATCGCGGCTGACGCGAGGACCCTACCTAGCTAGATAGGGGCTTGACTTTTAGCTGCTAAGACCACCTACCTGCCTAAAATTCACCTGGGGGTTACTAAACGGACGACTCCTACCAGGTAGATATTGATCTGGGTGGCCTATAAGCTACTAGGTAGGCCTAGGTAGTGCTAGCACTGATAAAATCTTATCCAATACGAACCAATAAAATATCGGTATTGCTAATATTGCCAATATTCGGATAATATTGCAATATTGCTTGGCATATTAAAATTTTATATTACACCTAAAGGTTATCTTCTATCTATATAATATTATATATATCTTCTAAAACTTAAAGTATTTTTTATTTTTAATACTATTAGTAAGGGGGGTATAGGGGGAAGGGGGGATAGGGAGGGTAGGTGGCTAAGGTTTTGGGCCTCTTTTAGGGGCATTTGGCGGGTTTAGGGGCATAGACCGCCTAAAATCTCGTTGCTTAGGCAATAGAGCCCCTATAAGGTCGCCAAAGTTATGGGGGCTCTGTCGCCTAAACAACGAGATTTTGGGCGGTTTATGCCCCTAGACCCGCTAAAGGCCCCCTAAAGAGGCCTAAAACCTCGGCGACTCATATATAGGGCACGTGCGCTCGTAGCTAGATACCTTCTTTTTCTTAAGGATTCGTCTATTCTTATAATATACCTATTATTCTATTAATTAAACTCCCTATCTATATCTTACCTTATAAAAAAGCCTTTTTATAAAGTAGTAAGGCTCTTTTATAATGTAAGGCTGCGTAAAGCTAGTTGTTTTAAATTTTTACCCAATATTGGCAATATCATATTGCCGATATATTTCCGATAACCGATATTTTATCGGTTCGTATTGGTTCGTATCGGTGCCAGGTCTGGGCCTAGGTGGCTTTTTTGACCACCTACCTGGCCAATTTGACCTGGTCAAAAAAAGTTACCAAACAAGCCCTTACTCCGATGAACCGCCAGAAAACATGATCGAGATAAAGTACAAATTTGTTCGGGCAATCAACACTCACCTCGCCTGAGGTCGAATTAACCCCGCATCAACCCGCATCAACCCACCCACAAAGACGAAAGACTACTCCCCCCTTCACTTCCCATCCCGATAGAGCTACGGTTTTGTGACCACGAAATTGCGCAGATCCAGCTGACTTGATTTGGCCAGAACCTCTGGCTTCCCGCCCTCCTGTTCCTCGCATGGTTTGAGCAACCCCTCGATGGCGAGCATCAGCAGTCGTGTCTGCAAGCAGTCTGGGAGTGCATTATGGTTCATGCCGACTAATTGGTGAAGCGGGAAGAGGAGCGGGAAAACTATTTCTAGTTTCGCAGGGAAGATGTTCCGGCCAGGCGGAGCGTACAGATTGGCGTGAATAAACGGAATCAGCCGCACGCAGTATTTATTGGACCCGTAGCCTGCTGATTGCAGGAATTGCTGCAGCAACTCGAGGTCCCTCCAACCTTGGTGCCAGACAAGAACGATTGTTTGACTGTTGACACCAGCGTTTTTCAATGTCTTTCCGAGGGTGGGTCATCCATGCTTGATCCCTGAGTAGCCGATTTGAGGCTCCAACTCATGTGGTAGATTGTCTTCCTATCCGTGAAATTATATGAATTTCACCCGGGTATCCAACGACAGGGTGCTGTTGCGGACAGGATCCGGAGAGTAACTCTTGGCAGTAACTTTACCGTCCGAATCTTTTCCAAATCAAGCGGAAACTTGGGCGGTGAGGTAGCCAAGACACTACTCAAGCACCTATTTTACTAGTAAAAGCCATACGAATGCAATGTTTACCAATACCCCCCCTACCCCGGCATGCTACGCAGGCTGCCGCACAGTTAAACGGAGGTGCACGTACTTTTGTCACCGCCAAGATCAACACTATATTAATTAACACCGCTTAATCGCTACCTAAGCTCTACACTAAGATTCTCCAGACAGGATCCAAAAAGTAACTCTTAGTAGTAACTTTACTGTCCAAATCTTTTACCAAGTTTTATTCTGCTAGTATAAAATTAATAGCTTAGAGCTTATTTTTAGTATTATAGATCTAAATTTTAGAGCTATAGATTAATTAATTAGTACAAAGCCATTATATTACAGTAAAGCTATGCCTAAGCAATCTATATTATAATTCTTAGTCAGAGCCCCCCTATTGCAGTTGCAACAGGAATACCACAAGGATCACCCCTCTCGCCCATACTCTTCCTTTTCTTTGTAAGCAACCTACTTGAGTCTTTTAAGGAAGGGGCGACCCAGGGGATAGGCTTCGTCGACGATACAAACCTAATTACATATGGGCCATCAGCCGCAGAGAACTGTAGAACACTAGAGAAAGCCTATAACACCTATATACAATGGGCAAGACGACACGGAGTCCAATTCTTACCAGAGAAATACCAGCTAATCCATTTTATAAGAAAATGCAACTAATCTGCAGATCTTTAGCATATAAACCATATCTAAGGCTTTAGGGGCCAACCAGTTCAAGGCCTAAGGGTACTAGAAGTATAGGTAGATAGTAAGCTCCGGTGGAGCGTATATACGTTATAAGCAGCCTATAAGGGCTAAGCGCAGTACATCGCAATATCTAGAATCGTTAATTTTACGTGGGGCCTATATTTCCAGAGGTTACGCCTACTATATATAGCAGTTGTCCAGCCAACCATGACGTATAGTTCCAGTGTTTAGGCTATAGGAGAAACCAAGAAAGGCCCCTCTAAAGCACTCCTTAAACTACTTTAAAAGGTCTAAACAGCTTACCTTTGGAGTATAATAGGCGGGTATAAGCGAACGGCCATAGCACTGCTTAAGAAGGAAGCTAATATCCCCCCCTATAATTATATATTAAAGCCGCTATAATATAAAGGGTATAAAAGGAGCGCAACTTTAGTATTATAAAGTATATTAAGTCACGCCTAAATAAACTATAGAGGGACCCTAGGGTGCCCTATAGGAGAGCTAACTAATAACCCCAAAGTAGGGAAGACATATTAGAGAAACAGGTAAAAAAAGTAGAAGAAGAATGGTGCTGTATTAGGGCCTAGGCCTATATAGAGGAGAAAGGGAGACGCGTAAGAGACTAGTAAAGATAATAGCAAGAGAGAAAAAGGAGCTAAAGTAGAGTATAAAAGAGTACTGGGAAACCATCTACCGCAATATAATACTGGTTGGACCAATACTGGAAAGGTGTATGGGAGTTAAAGGTATAGAGGCTATCTTAGGCAAGAGAAACCTAGGCTACAGTATGGTTAATACTATAAGGGGTAAACACCTAAGGGCTCTAAGAAGGCCTAATAAAGGCAGAAAATATAATGGCAACACTCTTAAGAATAGGAATAATAGGACTAAAAGACTGGCTCTACTGGGTAAGTGTCCTAGTAGGTAGCCTAAGATATAAATGTGGCTGGCCAAGATAGACACCAAAACACGTAATACTATTATGCCCCTTATACACTAACTAAAAAGTAATGCTCTTAGTAGCTAGCACAGAGAACTATAATATACTACTCTTAATATAAAAAGGTCTTAAGGCGGTTACCCAGTGGCTTATTAGCCAAAATGTACTAGACCAGTTTTAGGTTGTAAAGGAAATAGTAATAAAAGGTAAAGGGGCGAGCACTAGGCGCCCCCTAATAACTCTATAGTAGTAGAGTTAAGTTCGCGATACTAGCGCATCCATAGGCTTGTTACGGCAGCAGTAGTTCCCAAGGAGGTTAAAAAGTAAGGTAGTAGAGCACTATAGGTAACTCGCAGGCGCCTCGTAGGTGCTATGCAGGCGAGTCCTAAAAGGCAGGGAGATAGATCATAGGGTTTTCTTATATAGAGTTTTCTCCCCACATGTATATAAGGAGTAGTCCGCGTGGGCCCAGTAGGGATCCAAATCGGACGTTAAGCAATGAATTATTATTATTTATAATTCTTAGTATAGTATTATATATAGAAATATTTAATTATAAGATTTAGGTTAAGGAACTTCCTACTAAAGATATTTTATTAAAAAGTTCTTAGGCCTTATAGAAGGCATATTGCTTAAGTATATAGTAGGGAGTAGATAAGCCGAGTATAAGTTATAAAAGAGTTAATAGAAGATAACGATATATTAATAAGGGTAGGCAATAGCCTAAATATAAAGACAAACTAATAAGGAGGAAAGAAGGGCTATAAGCCTAAGGGGCTTATAAGAAGGTACTAAGGACTAGCTAAAGGCTTCTAGGCATATACCTAAGTAACGTAATCTACCCCTAAGCTGGTTATACCCCTAAGCTAGCCACCTTAAAACTTATTAAAGATTAGAAATTTTATACTTTAATATCTTAATAACCACTTAATAATAAATTCTAATAATTTAGATTTAGACTTTTAAATACACTCTATAGCTTCTATTAAAGTTATATAGTAATTAGTTTAGTGGCTTTTTAGTGGGTTTTAAAATATTATTATTTGGGGGCTAAAATAAAGCTAAATTACTATATCTTAAAAACAACCAAACTAATTACTATACAATTTTAATAGAAGCTATAGAGTGTATACAAAAGTCTAAATCCAAATTATTAGAATTTATTATTAAGTGGTTATTAAGATATTAAAGTATAAATTTTCTAATTTTTAGTAAGTTTTAAGGTAGTAAGCTTAGGGATGGATTACGTTAAGGGATAAAAGATTCCTTATATAAGGTCTCTTAGGCCTTATAATAGGGGGTAACTCTTAATTAGGAGGTACTTTTAGCGAATAAAATTATAACTAAAATCTTTATAATATAGTAGTAAATTTATAATTGCTTTAATTTAGAACTAGCCTAATAAAATTTAGGCTTACTATTAACCGGACAATTAGGTATAAGAACTCTATCTATTAAAGAGTGCTTTAGAGCCTCTATATATATACCAGATAGGTAACAAATAGGTTATAGATAGAATAACAACTACGTTGTTATTCTATAATGGAAATAGGTATTTAGACATTTAATAAGACATTTAATAAAATATACAAGGAGACATACAAGGTAAGGAGTGGGGTATTAAGATATAGGGTTCTAGGCTTAAAGCCAGTATTAAGATAGTGGTAAGGAAATCCAATCTAGTTTAATATACCCCCCTAGCTGTATAGAGTCTTCTAGGCTGCTGTAAAGTACCTAAAAAGTTATAATAGCAATTTGGTGTTAAGTTAAAGAAATCCTTTATATAATTACCTTGCCTAAATATTATCTAAATTAAATTAAATTAGATTCTTAATGTTAATAAGATTTAATTATTAAATAAACGTCTTGTACTTTTAACAAGGTAGAGCCTTTATTAAGCTGTCTGCTATTATATCCATAGTAGGGACCTATTTAATATTAATCCTTCCTTTACGAACTTCCTAGCAGAGCTAGTGGTAATAGATATTAACGTGTTAGAGCTTAGTGTTAAGCTTAGCGTTACTTTTGGTAAGGAGTTATATCATCTATATATTGTTATAGTAGGTTACTTACTTCTTTAAAGAATCGCTGCCACTAAATTAATTTAGTAGCTGCATGCGATAGAGCTAGGAGCTCTACCTCCATGCTTAATTTCGTTACTGATTTTTACTTAGTTAATTGCCAGTTAATTAGTTCTCTAAATAAGGTAAATAAATAGCACTTTATGCTTTTTCTACTAACTAAATTATCTCTAAATAACGCGTTACTTACCCTTGCAAAGATTTGGTTTATAATATTCTTCTTTAAGTACTTAATTGCAAGAGTCTTTAATTAATAGAGGTAGGCAACTGCTTTCGTAGCAGCTCCGTTATAAGTTAGTAACGGATTTTATAAGAACTCTAATAGATTACTTACGGTTCTCGCCACATCTAGACAAGTAATACTTACTGCATATTATATAGATCCAACTTTCCTTTAATAGAGATAGATGTCCTACTTAGAGGCTTATCCTAGATTAAAGTTAAGTTCCTTAAAACCTATTAGTGTATATATCTTGCAATAATCTTTTACCTTAAAGCTGGCCGCGATCTTATAATATAGAAGTCCTAGCTAAGCCAAAGCTTTCTATTTTCTTAGTTGCGTATTATTTAAATCCCTAAGAACTAGGTAAGGTTACCTAGGTCCTTTATTTTATACCTTTTTATAAGGTGCTTCTTAAATATTTTAAGCCCAGGTAGGTCTTTCTTCTTATAGGCAGCTGTAATATCATCAACGTAGAAGAAGACTATTAGTTAATTATTATAATATAGGCAAGACTCCTCCGCCACTGGCTTTAAGCCTTCCTTTTTTAGTGTTATAGTTGTTACGGCGCTGGTGGAAAACGGTGGATTGTGGCGGACAATCGCAGACAATCGCAGACAATCGCAGACAATTGCAGACAGTTTCAGATAGTTGCAGTCACGTGACTCGAGGGCCGCATAAAACCTCGAGCGGTACTGCTATTCTTCTCCTTTCCTTTCTCTAGCTTTGGATCCTCGTTTATAGACAATCCAATCGTACAGGCTTGCGCGTCCTTCCTACCGTGCTCGTGCCTGGATTGACTAAGTCGCTAACAATAGTCAAGTCGCTATGCTATAGTAAAGGTAATCGTCGCAATCTATAGAGCGCTTATTAAAGCAGTAGGCATTTGCCCTTAATTAAAAATCCATCTAGACACTTAATATACACAACCTCGTCAATCTTACTATTTGTAAATATATTAACGGCGTCGCCCTAAGAGCAGTCTAGGTTAAATATTGCGATAATAGCTATTAAAGCTCTAAACAATCTTACTGCTAGAGTTGCGGCATATATATCCTTATAAACTAACTCTTATAAATTACCTCTTATATAAAGACAAGCCTTAACCCTTATTAGATATCCATTAATATTAGTCTTATAGGTAAATACCTAGATAATAGGCATAGTTTTAATATAGATCGTCTTGTTAACGACTTAGAACGTTCCTTAATTTTAAAGGTCCGTGTATTTCTTTTTAGCAGCAGCTACGAACTCTTCCTTATATTAATGTCTTTAAAGCTCCTTTTAATTCCTAGGCGGCGGTAGGAGCTAATTACAGTATAGCTTTTTATAAAATATAAGCCCTATATTAAAGGCTAATCTTTAAGCTAAAAGACTTTAGTTATTAGTAACTGTATAATTACAGCACCTATCGTACCAACCGCGTGCCTACGCGTTCGGTACGCCAGGTACGCGTTTACGCGTTCGGTGCACCAACCACTCGCTTACGCGTCTGGTGCACTTATGAAGCACTGACT
>Ga0307507_10000409_pt1 | contig 89258 bp, 16 predicted proteins | sample 7_EM_MG_FD_207223 | JGI IMG/M metagenome (GOLD analysis project Ga0307507, IMG submission 207223) | Populus trichocarpa ectomycorrhiza microbial communities from riparian zone in the Pacific Northwest, United States - 7_EM | ecosystem: Host-associated > Plants > Roots > Unclassified | place...
ATCACTTTGTTACGGGTATGCTCTTAGGTTTGTGGATGTCTGTTCCTATTCTATATGCGAGGCCTCGCGTACTTATAACACGCGAGGAATGCGCACGTAAGGAATGCGTGCGCACATACTACCCCTACCCCTAATAGGTTACCAACACTGGGCAACCTCTAAAGAGGCCTAAAATATGTTTCCTATTTAGTACACAGTCTGTCCATAGCATATACGCAATGGCTTATGCCATTCTTATATAACGCAATAGTCTCTTATCTATATAGTCCGAACCCGCCCTAAATCTGCCTCAAGTTCGTCCTTACGGATTAGTATTAGTCCGTTTAACCCATTTGATAGCCTTTAGCTGGACCATATTCGTGTTAATAAGTTAAGTTAGGGCTAGATAGGGCTTGCCTTTTGTTATTATATCCGCTGGGTTTGTGTTGCTATTAATCTATTTAACTTCCGTAATTTCTCTTTGCTCGTACGCCTGCTATAAACACATAACGTCAATTATAAGGCGTTTTTCTTACATAGTGCCAAGCCGTATAAGATAGTTATAAAGTGACTTTAAGTCTATACACATTATAAGTAGTAGGTTAATGTTTAGGATCTTATTAACTATTAACTTAATTGCGGCTCTAATATTAAACCCATGATCTAAATGTCCCTTGGTGAAAAGAAGACTTTTGGAGCTCTTGCTGCACCCGGCCCAAAAAGACCAAACCAACCAAAAGAACCCTGAAAAACACCCTGATAATCCCCTGAGATGCATGCATCACAGGGGAGGCACAGGTGGAACGACGGTGGTACGCAGTCGCGTGCGACCGCCAGACCCATACCCAACAATAGCCCCCCACAACAACAACAAGGACGGGCAAATACCACACCAGAAAGCGGAAATACCCCGATTAAGAAGGTATCTGACAAAATACAAAGCCTATTGGACGCGTCTAGTATCCGGAACTATAGGGGAGTATCTATTAGCTATTATAAACTAATGCAGCTAGCAGAATGGCTCTAGTCTAGCAAACCTTAGGCGCCCCTCTAGTAAACCCTTAATTAAATCCTCTAATGGCTAAACAAAATTAAAGATAAATAAAACCCCCCCCTATAGGCGAACCGCACCTGGGCCGCCGTAGCTGCGCTCCCATAGTATAGGGAACCTACCCCCCTAAAAATAATAACCGGGTATATAATCACAATACGACTAAATATAGAAAAGGCAGAGGAACTTAGGAGACAATTAAAAACAGAAGTTCTTACAGAGATTTACAAGGAGGTCTATAATGCCGTCGCAGTCTAACACCTTAGGAGTGGAGATATTAGAGTTACCCTAAAGGACCAATAGGCAAAGGAACGGGCCGTAAGGGCAGGGGACAGGCTAGAAGAGCGTATTGGCATAAAAGTGCTTTGTGAAGATTACCCAGTTAAAGTCCTGTCGGTTCCTATAAGCCTTAGGGTAGAAAGGGGACGCTAGGCGGACAATATAGTAACTATACAGGAGATAGTAAAACAAACGGAACGCCTTATACTAGGACTTGTAATTACCTAGATCCAATGGCTTTAACAGGAAAATATAAACTAAGCATATAATGAGAACAATAAGAGGATATAAGGGGCGCTAGAGACTCGCCAGGGAGATAACAGACGAATATATAGCTCCCTTATTGTCAGCGTATATACACCAGGAATGCAAAAACTCCTTATCTAAAAAGGAATAATTATAAATGGCCTTATATACAATACAAGGCTCTATAACTACAGACTACACCTGGAACGATGTTATCACTGCGTATAATAGGGACACACCCAATCCACATGCGCAGCATAGGTATGCTGTGGCCACTGTGCAGGCCCCTATAATACAAGATAATATACAAATTAAGACCAAATAAAATGCGCGAACTGTTACCGAAGCACACATAAGGCGTGGGAGAGAGAAGACTGCATTGAATATAGGAGACGGAAGGAAAGGGCTTAACAGCTACGGGAACAACTGCACGCTAGGTTATACAAATGGAAACAACAGGCGATAAGCTAGGGGGATATAGGTGTCTTCCTAGCGTTTCCTACCTTTAATACTAGGGGGCTAAGCCAGCCATCCTAAGCCTTAACGGGCCAAAAGCGACGCTGCGCGACATCACTAGACCGAACAGGGACACAAGGGACATATAGGACATAAGGGAGAGGACGCCCAGTAGAAAGACCCCTATGGACGGCTACAGTAAGTTTAAGGCCGGGATAATTAAGAATTAGATTTAACGCGGCAAACACAACACACGCAGCTGGCTTATAAGGGGCACACAGCCAACCGGTGAGAATGGGGGAAGAACTAGAGGCAATAACAAACTCAGATTTAGAAAGGCTAGTAGGAACACAAGATATAGGAATGGAAAGCTCTATATAAAATAAGTAATAGCTAGGGAGCAAACACAGGAGATAGAAGTTCTAAACATTTTAGAGAAAGTAGAAACAGAAGAAGTAAGGAGCGAAGAAAAGGCGAAGGACCCCTACTGGGGGTCCGCTACTTAACCATTATACAGTATAACTGCGGTAATACGAACCACCGTCTAGCAAGGCCCCTACTAGACAGTCTAGACCCAGAGAAACACCATATTCTTGCTATATAAGAGCCGTACTATAATACCTACATACAATTAATATACTGCCCCTAAGGATTCCAGCTCCTGTATAAACCAAAAGCAGCCACACGCGTATGCTTTATAATTAGCAAAAATATTAGCCTTGCCTTATAGTTATGGCAGGCAGTTAACCTAGATATTGCAGTTATAACCATCCAGATATATAGGGGACTAGTATAAATCATTAATGTCTATAACCCTAGGGTCGAAGGGGTAGCATAGATAGAGAACATTATATCTGTAATAAGCTTGCTAGAAACTAAATACGCGGAGTCCATCCTACTAGGAGACATGAACCTCCACCACCCATAGTAGGGGGGCATCTATGTTGCTGCCAATTAACAGGTAGAGTGCCTACTAAGAGCTATAGATAACGGGGGCCTTAAGCTAGCTACCCCCCCAGGTGCAATTATATAGCAATGGGGTACTGCTAAAAGTATAATTAACCTTATAATTATAGACGAAAACCTATACTAGAGACTCAAAAGGTACTCCCCTAAAGAAGAATGGGCACTTACCTTAGACTATATCCCTATTTAGATATAACTAGATCTGGACATTAAGGCGCAACCAAATGGTAAAAGATACGTAATAAGGAAGCTTAATATAGATAGCTTCCTTAATATAATTAAACAACAACTCTAAGACCTAGAAGAAATCCACCCAATACTAAATAAGTAAGGCTTATTGGCTACCCCTAAGGAAATTAATTAAAGACTAGAAAGGATCCAGGCAGCAATTAAAAGTGGGCTAAAAGAGCACTGCCCGGTTTCAAAACTAGGCCCCTATACGCGACACGCATGGTCTGCACAGTGCGCGGCCCTTATAGCCGGCTAACGATGAGCAAGGAGGAAATATATAAGTAGCCACGATTCTAAGGACGAGAGATAATATAAAGACATAAGAAACCAGCTAAAGAATACCCTAAGAAAAGAAGCAAGGAATAACTGGAGACGGTTTATAAATAAATACACTACTAACCTAAGTCTCCCCTATAATAAGGGCCTTTAGACCATAGCGAAATAGGCAAAGAAAAAGGCGGGACGCCTAGTAGAAGATCTACACCTACTACCCCTATAAAGAGCAGGCGAACCACAGGCCACAAGCAACAATGATAAGAAGGCAAAGATCCTTATAGAAAGATTTTTCCCTTAACCGGCTCTAGCAGACCTTAGCGACATCACCGGTGAAACACCGGTGACTCGCCTAAGGGTTGACAGCGACATAACAACTAAAGAAATGGCTAGAACTATTAGCCGCCTCTTAAATAACACAGTACTAGGACTAGATGGGATCCTAAACAAAGCCCTAAAGACCTGTGGACCACTTATAGCACCTTAGCTTGCAGACGTAGCCAGAGCATGCTTTATAATAGGCTACTACCCACGACTTAGAAGATCCATGACGACGGTCGTCTTATAAAAAGAAGGTAAAGTAGACTACTTAATCCCAGGAAGCTACCGCCCTATTGCCTTAGAAAACACCCTAAGCAAGATCTTAGAAAAGGTTATAGCGGACCGTATAGCAGATATAGTAGAGGAACACGCCCTACTACCACAAAGCCAAATGGGGGCAAGAAAGAATCGCTTAACGCTATTAGTACTTACACTACTCGCTACTACCATTAAAACTGCATGGGCTATGCGAAAGGACTTTATAGTATTAATGCTTAGCCTAGATATCAGCGGCGCCTACGATAATGTACCCCATAAGCGTCTCCTATACATCCTTAGGGCAAAGGGCTTCCTAGAATGGATTATTTAGTTTGTTTAAGGATTTACAGGCCAGAAAGAAACGTTATTGGTCTTTAGCGGATACCAGAGCCCCCCTATCGCAGTCGTAATAGGAATACCACAAGGATTACCTCTGTCGCCTATACTCTTCCTCTTCTTTGTAAGCAACCTGCTTAACACCTTTAAGAAAGGGGCGACCCAGGGGATAGGCTTCGTCAATAATACAAACCTAATTATATATGGGCCAATAGCCGCAGAGAACTACAGGACACTAGAGAAAGCCTATAACACCTATATAGAATAGGCAAGACGATATAGAGTCCAATTCTCACCAGAGAAATACCAGCTAATCTATTTTATAAGAAAACGTAACTAATCTGCAGATCTTTAGCATACAATCTATATCTAAGGCTTTAGGGGTCAACTGGTTCAAGGCCTAAGGGTATTAGGAGTGTGGGTAGATAGCAAGCTTTAGTGGAGCGCACATGCGGCGCAAGTGGCCCGTAAGGGCCAAGTATAGTATATCGCCATGTCTAGGATTGTTAATTCTACATGGGGTCCATGCTTCCAGAGGTCACGCCTACTATATATAGCAGTTGTCCGGCCAACCATGACGTATGGATCTAGCATTTAGGCCACTGGAGAAACTAAAAAAGGCCCCCCTAAATCACTCCTTAAACCACTCTAAAAGGTCCAAATAGCCTGCCTTAGGAGTATAATAGGCGGGTATAAGCGAACGGCCACAGCACTGCTTGAGAAGGAAGCTAATATTCCCCCCCTATAACTATATATTGAAGCCGATGTAATGTAAAGGGTGCAAAAGGAACGCAACTCTAACGTTATAAAGTATATTAAGACACGCCTAAATAAACTATGGAGGGACCCTAGGGTGCCCTATAGGAAAAGGAACTAACAACCCCAAAGTAAGGAAGATATATTAGGAAAACAGGTGGAGAAAGTAGAAGAAGAATAGTGCGGCGCTAGGGCCCAGGCCCATATAGAGGAGGAAGGGAGACGCGCAAGAGGCCAGTAAAGACAACAATAAGGGAGAGAAAGGAGCCAAAGTAGAGCATGAAAGAGTACTGGAAAACCATCTACCGTAATATAATACTGGTTGGACCGACGCTAGAGAGACGAATAGGAGTTAAAGGTATAGAGGCAGACTTAGGCAAGGGGAACCTAAGCCGTAGCATGGGTAACGCCATGGGGGGTAAATACCCAAGGGCTCCGAGAGGGCCTAACAAAGGCAGAAAATATAATGGCAACACTCTTAAGGACAGGAATAATAGGACTAAAAGATTGGCTTCACTGGGTAGGTGTCCCAGTGGGTAGCCCAAGGTGCGAATATAGCTGGCTAAGACAGACACCAAAACACGTAATACTATTATGCCCCTTACGCACTAGCCAAGAAGCAATGCTCTCAGCAGCTGGCATAGAAAACTATAATACACTGCTCTTAACACAGAAAGGCCTTAAGGCGGCTACCCGGTGGCTTATTAGCCAAAATATGCTAGACCAGTTCCGGGTTATAAAGGAAATAGCAATAGAAAGTAAAGGGGTGAGTAATAGGCGCCCCCTAATAACTCTACAGGAGTAGAGTATAGTGTGTGATACTAGCGCGTCCGTAGGTTTGTTACGGCAGCAGTGGTTCCCAAGGAGGTTAAAAAGTAAGGTAGTAGAGTACTACTGGTAACTCGCAGGCGACTTGCAAGCGAGCCCTAAAAGGCGGGGAGACGGATCACGGGGTTTTCTTAAATAGAGTTTTCTCCCCATATGTATATAAGGAGTAGTCCGCGTGGGCCCAATAGGGATCCGAATCGGACGTTAAGCAATGAATAATAATAATAATATTAAACCCATAAGCCATTCTGTATAGCTCTAACGCGAGTATACTTCTTGTAACTCTTTTGCACTTTGTTAATAACCAATAGATAATATTTGCCTTATTTATCGCATCCGCGAGAACTAGTATATACCTAATTTGCAATAATAAGTCCTTATTATTTACAAAAGATGCGTCCGTAAAGGCTAGCAACTGTAAGGTAGTGACGTCTAACTTAATGTATATAAGTCCTCTAGCAGGGTTCTTAATTTGCTAGGCTAGGCGTTAGTTAAGTGCTTTTATATTATCTTTATTTAGGTTAATTACCTGGGCAGCAATGGATAGGTTAAAAGCAGCTTTTGGCTAGCAGATGGACGCAACGTACGCTCCTCTAGCGCGTTAAGCGACGTACTGGTCCTTTAGCGTAAGTGCCGTATAGACAATACCTCGCGAGCTCGTAGATATAGCGGGTCTAGAAACGTTAACTATACTAAGGTTCCTGTATTAACGCTCTTATATTAACATCAGTCCATTAGTTATAAGTTGTATAATACCGCTGTTAAACTTAAGAGGCTTTTTAGCTATTAGTTGCTCGCGCTCCTTAGCTATAAGTTAGGCCTTATATAGTTCGCTCTCTTTGCAGTCCGCGAATGCTCTATTAGTAAGTAGTAGTATGTCATCCGTCTATAGTCCAACTACTCTAAAATACGTAGAATTGTTGCTGTAGAGTAGGCATAGGTTATACGTTAACTGGTCTATACCTAACTGCTATAGGTAGTATGTGTAATATGTCTTAAACCAGTAGTTTCTAGCTTCTGGCACTTTATAAAGGGGCTTAAGCACCCATAGTATGGACCCTTTGTCAATTTCTAGTTCAGTCTATACTTCTTACAGAGGTTATACATAGAAATTGCGGTTTAGCTTTATAGCTAATTATACGTAGGCTTATATAATATCGCGTAGGTAGATCCGTATATCTTAGTCTTACAGCATAGCTCCAATGTATAGGATTAGGCGTTAACTCGCCTGTTGGATAGTAGGCAACCAAGTAAGTACTACACTCTTTTCTGTGTTGTTATACGCCTATACTACTAGTCGTAATTTCTTAAAAGCTATATCTATGCTAGCGTTTTTAACCTTGTTAATAAACCATAAGTTAAACAGGTAGGCCGTCACGGGTATATCCATAAGCTTAACTACCTTAAATACTCCTAGCTTGAGTAGGCCTGTAAGTTCTTTTTGGCGTAAAGCTTAAAACTAGGTACTTATAGTATTGTTATTTTAGAGGAAGACTAAAATATTAGCTTGGTTTATAAAAAGGGGGTACTTATATGGGCGTCCTCTGCCACGCTTTTATGGTTGTATAGTGGGTTGTCTAACGGGTTGCTTAATAGGTTATACAACAGGTCCTAGGTTGTTTTTGGGTATATATGCCTGCTGCTCTTAGGGATCGTTCTATTAGTTAGGTTATAGGTTATCGTTAAGTTCTAAATCTAAAAAGTAAGGCTTTATAACTATTATGCGGAAGGATATAGGACTATAGGGCAGTTATATGGTATATGTTTTATTTTTAACTATAAGCAGGTTGTACGGTCCTAACTAATATCCTAGTTGGCCTGTATTTCCTTCTCTCTAGATAAGTACTTGTAAGTTAGGCGGTAAGTTATAAATGGTATCTATTCTTAGGCCATTTCGCATGCTTAAAGCGTCTGCAACTTGTTATTTGGCACGTAGCTTGCGGATCTCTTTTATAGCTTTCTTAACTGCGGCAGCGCGTTATATAACTATTGGCGAAGGCACGTCCGAATTAGTTATATAAGGGTAGGCGCTAAATACTAGCAGAGTAGGCACCAGTCCGTTAGGCCCTATAGAGTTATTAATAGCTTAAAGGCTATCTGGAGAGCTGCGTCCTTGTTAATATTTAGTATTTCAACCGTAATAATCTGGTATGCTCTCTATAGCAAACTGTGGTAACGTTTAACTATTCTAATTAAGTTATAAGCCTCGACTGGCACGCCCTTAGTTATAATGCCTATTATAGTAGCGTACTCTTTAAATTCCTTGCTAATAAAGTTCTTGCTTATATTATAAGTAATAATATCTAGTAGTTCTAAGTACGTATTAATCTAACACATCCATATAATATCCTATATGTGTTTGGTACTAATATTCTATAGCTATCTACTGGCCTAGAAGCGTGTATATTTATTAACTATATATAGGACTGGGCTCCCATTAATATACATAATATTAATAATAATGCAGTAGTTAAAATTAACGTCGTTATAGAGCGTGAACTTAAACTAGCTAGGTAACTTGCCATGTTTCTAGCAAAAGTGGCAGTAACAGGTGAGGTACTTAAGTGATTTTATATTAACATCGTGTCTAGAACGGTTAAGTACTTTCTATAGTCTCTTAACTAACGGGTGGCTGAAACGTCAGTATAGACAACGTAATTCTGTATTAGTCAGGTAATAGGGGTTCTGGTTAAAAGAGTTAAGAAGGTAGGTCCATAAGGAGAGGTCCTATAAGAGGAACGGATGGCCGAATTATTATATAATAGGTATATTGCCCACAGAAGTCACGAGTACGTTTATAAGATTATTATAATACACCTATAAGTTGTTTATATCTGCTAGGCAGAGCAGGAATAGCGTGTTTATATTAATAATATAAAAGTTAACCTTGCCTACTAGAGTTAAGACTTATATAGACCTAATTAACAATATAGTCCTAATTCCGAATTATACGCTTACTATGCCTTTTATTAACACGTCAAGCTATAAAGTTATATCTTACTTCTATAATACTAGGAACTGTCTATAACCGGCCATAGATTATTGCGAGGTACCTATATCAATTATAATACCTATAAACTCGTCCGTTATGTAGCGTATAGGCTAACTGCTATACGCACAGGCGTTTATATCCTTAGGCGGGTCAAGGTTTACAGTTACAGTTATGTCTTAGCCTATAAGGTTGTGGTAGAAGGCTCTATTAGCTAGTTCTTAGGCCGTAATTACTGCTTTATCATATAAAAGAGTGCTAAAAGACGTAAAGTAAGAAGAGCTATTCGCGTTATCCTACTTAGTTTTGGCTTTGTAATTAATAACTAGAGCTATAAAGGCTTTGTCTAAGTCCTCTAACTCTTCTAGCTCTAGGCCTTCTCCCTTACACTTAATAAGATATTGTTTGAAATGTTCTTAAAAGCGCTCACCTAATTATCTATTATATCGCCCTATAAACCTAGCTTTAGACTTATCCCATTCTTTATCCATATGCTTCCATAACCAACAGCCGCTTTTGCCGTATACAAAGCAGCACTTTTTTTGGTTTAGTCGTGAAGATCGGTTTTTATATAGATCCTTACTGTTAGAGCCGTTGCGGTCCCGGTAGTTATATTAACGGTCCGTAAAGTACGCACGCGGTTCTTCCTGGTAGTCCGTAGCGTATATATAAGTCTACTCTTGCTCCTTCTGATAGGCGATAATAGACAACTATAGCTTATTAATAAGGTGGCTAAAATCTAAGGGATGATCTAAGATTGCAATTCTATACGCTAGTACGCCCTAGCAAGCTGTAACTAGTTTGTTGTATAGAAAGTCTATAATCTGTAGGGCGGGCGTAAGCCCATATTATAAGTTACGGAGCTTTGTAAGCAGTATCTAAAGGCACTATAGAGTTATCTTATCTATATTCTCCTGGATAACAGAGAGTAGTATTATAGCATTCCATTTGTCTAGGTTTCTGCGGTGGTATTTAGGACCTTTAAAGAAGTTCCATAAGTGGTTACAAATTTCTTTAAAAGATCTTTTAGGTAGCCAGTAGTTATAGTACTGGTCCTGGGCTAATCCCTTTAGCATTATAGGAAAGGCAATCTTATATACGGCAGGTGGCAGTCTAGATCTTATATAAATGTCATAAAAGATTGTTAGTTTATAGTCGAAGCTTTTAGCTCCGCTATACTTCTAGTCTTCAGAGTATAACTTAGCTATAGTTATAATCTGCCGTTTATAGTTCGGGATCTCTATAGGTAGGGTCTAAATTATAACAGGTGGAATATGGCTTACGGTAGGTGGAATATAGTTTATAGTAGATAGAGCTGACGGTAATTAAGGTGTTTGTTATAAGGGTGTTCTAAATAGTTATATTAGTGCTTAAAAGGGTTTGTATGGATAGAAGACCTAGTTAAGTTAGTTGTAAGGAACTCTCTTCTATAGCTGTAATATCTTTATGTCCGTAACATGCTTATAGATTTTATAGATTTTGTTGTCTAACCATTTATGCTATTCTTCCTCTATAGCCGTATCAAGTAGAGTCCTTGGGATTATCAGACTTTTTGTGTTTTTGGCTATATACACTCCTTTGCCCTAGAGGGTTCTACATAAGTTCTAGGTAATTTTAGTTCCAAGACTATTAAACTCTTAGATTATAAAGTCCCAAAAGTCTTCTTAGAAAAGCTCCTATAGGTCTATATCTATCGCTTTAGATATCTTATAATTATACAACTTTGTTCTAGCGTAGTCCTGTATCTCTTCTTAAGAAGCTCCCTCTAGCTTAATCCTATTCTCCTACTTCTTTATCTTCGCGCTCTAGTCTTCTGCGTTTAAGGTACTTGCCATTATGTTCTTATACGAGGTAGCGTGTATAAGGTAAAGTGTTTTTCAGGTAGTAATGTAATTTTTTAGTCCTTTTAACGCGATATATAAGGTAGTTAAATTAACAACTCTTCCTTATAATAATGTTAGCAAAACTGTAGTCCTCGTATAATATAGTGCAAGGTGGTTAAATCAACAACTCTTCCTTACGGTAGTATCGGGCGGGGTACGGTTCCCTTCTTCAACTAGAGTAGGCAGTGGCGCGAGTTTATACGGAGTTATAAGTAACCCGTACGAGCCGTAAGCTATTGCGTATCTCCTGATCTATACGTCTACTAATTAGTGTCAGTATGCTTTAACCTATTGCAGACCTGTAATCACTTTATTACGGGTATGCTCTTAGGTTTGTGGATGTCTGTTCCTATTCTATATGCGAGGCCTCGCGTACTTATAACACGCGAGGAATGCGCACGTAAGGAATATGTGCGCACGTGCTACCCCTACACCTAATAGGTTACCAACAATCTCCCTTCTCTTTATCTTTGTCCTTAAAGATTCCTAATATCTCTAAGTTGTCTACTAGAGGTATAATATCTGTCTAATTAATTTGGTTAATATCTTTACTTATTATGCCTAAAGTATTTTCTTCTTCTTCTATAACTCGTCAGTCTTATACTATTGCTATAATATTATCCCTTAGTGAAATAATGCTATCTTTGTGTTTTTGTTATGCAAAAGAGGGGTTAGTTTATATTATGCTAGCAAGTCCTTTATCCTAGTAACTCTCTTTATATTTAGAGTGCACTAAAGCAAATATTTAGTTATCCTGTAACATTTACTTGGTTTTTAATGTTAAGTACACGCATCCTATTACTCTTAAAAGTCTTTAAGTACCATTATAATTGCTGCTAGGGTCCTAGGTTTAATCTACTACTACAAAGCTTAACAATAAGCTTTTAGTAGTGCTGGCTAAACTTTATTGTTTTTATAAAGCTAAGTAAGAGGCTGCCGCTGCTTAATAATAGGCTTTTAACTCTTGTCTTACTGCTTCCGCTTATTTAATCTATTTTAAGAAGGTATGTAAAAAGGTGTGGTTTAAGGAGTGGAAACTTACAGAATAAGGTCTTTAGGAACTTGGCAATAAAAGAATGGATTCTTTTCTAATAGAGAGAGAAATAACTCTAAATACCTTAGCAGGTGCTCCTCTTAGGTCCCCCTTAGGTAACTTATTCTTTAGTGATCCTTCTTTATTAATACTGCCTAACTCTTTTTCTTTTAATACTTCTATACCTTTCTTATAGTGTTCTTTAGATTATCTAGTGGTTTCTAGATAGTCTTATTATAGCCTATCCACCTAACTTTATACTATGTTTTGTTATTAATGTCCTTATAACTAACAATTTTTAAAACCTTCTGTTTATCTTCCTCTTAACCTCTATATATATCTACCTTATAAACTGGTGGTTTAACATTTCTGTATACTGGCTTTAGTATTGCAATGTACTATATAGGGTAGATCTTTATTTTCTCTGGTAAGTTAAGTCTATATATAACTTCTAAGATCTTTGCTTTAACTATAAATAGTCCTAGTCTAATATAGTCTAACTTCTTACTTAGTCATTAACTCTTAAAATTTTTGTGTAGTAGCCACACTTTATCCCCCTCCTTAAGATCTGGTCCCTTAGATCTCTTAGCATTATAGTACCTTTTTATCCTTGTCTATACTAGTTTAGGGGTCGTTCGGTTGCAAAAGCGTCAGATGGAATATGAACTGAAAGTCCGGCAGAAAGAACGCGTTCCTTCCCGCGTCTGTGGCTCTACGGGTTGCACGGACGTGTGCAATATGGAGGCTTCAGATTGAAATGGAATCTGAATGTGGAGCTTCGAGCTCCATATTAAAATGACGCCAAGAGCTCCATTTCAGAAGCTGTATACGGTAAAGTTGCCAATATTTTAGCGTACTATTCTGGCGTTTTGCGAGCGGTGAGAGGAACATCAAAATTTTGAGGCTGTGCAGACAAAATCACTCCGAATTAACAGATTATGGAACGGAATATAAGGCCTCCATATTGCAACCGAACAACCCCTTAGCCATTTCTTTAAGGTGACTATAAAGATTTATTAAGTTCTCTATTCTTTCTTTAGCTATACTACTTGTTTTCTTTACTTGTTATAGTAACAATAATATTCTTAGCTTATATCCGTAATTTGCCTTAAAAGGTAATATGCCTATCCCTTCCTATAATGTTGCATTATATATAAACTGTAAAACTAGTAATAATAATACCTAATTATTCTGCGCGTAATTAATATAATGCCTTAAGTACTGTTTTAACGTTTAGTTTAGTCTCTCTATTTATCTATCTATTTATGGGTAATATGCTATTAATGTTACTACTTAAACCCCTTGCTTAGCTAAGAATACCTCCTAGAATACTACTATAAATCTTAGATCTCTATTTAATATAATCTTTATTAATGCCCTATGTCTTATAAATACTTCTTTAACGTAGATTCTAGCTATATTCTCTACTGAGATTTCTTTTATACACGCTATAAAGTAGCCCTATTTGGTTAACTTGTCTACTATTACTAAGATTATGTTATAATTTTATCCGGTAATAGGATCTCTTAACTTTAGTAGCTTTATAATAAAGTCCTATAATATAATCTCTTATAGTCTCTCTAGTGTTTTAATAGGTTATAGCCCTCTATATAGCTTATACCTTATTGGTTTATTTCTTTAGCAATTTAGATATTCCTTAGTAGTTTGTCTCACTAATCCCTAGATTCCATTAATAATATATTCCTCTTAAAGTCTTAACACTAAGTCTATGGCTCTATTATGTCCTTAAATTATTCCCTTATAGAATTCTCTAATAAACCCCTTTGCTATTAACTTTAGAATATATATCGCTTCTCTGTTAATGTAGTCCTTATATCCTAGATTTTCTTTCTATGCTTCCTAGATCCTTTATAACCAATTACTCTCTAGCGTCTTATAAACTTATTTTAGTCCTTCTGTTATAGTCGCTAGTTTTAGATAATTATACCTAATTAATCCGTTTTTGTCTTTCTTTAGCATAGCGTCTAATAGTTTTTTTATTGTTTTACAACTCTGCCTTTCTGCTAAGTATATCCGCTCTTGCGTTCTTAGTACTCTTAGTATACTAAATTTTAAAATAATATTCTATAAGCATCTCTACTCATCTAACTTATCTTCTATTTAACTCCTTTGTTATTAGGAACCCTATTAAGTTCTTATAGTCTATCTTAACCACAAATAGTTTCTCTATGTCTTATAAGAATGCTCTCTATTTCTTAAGTGCTGTAACTATACCTAATAACTCCTTGTTATAGATATCATAGTTTAGTTTTAGTGGTATTATCTTTTAACTATAGTATGCTACTAGGTGCATCTATCCTGGTGCCTCTATAGTAAATATACCCCTAGTATAAAGTCTAATACATCCATTTCTGCAACTGTGTCTAGCTTTAGTTAATAGATCTTAAGGATTGGATCCTAGGTAAACAACTCCTTTAACTCTTAAAATAGCCTTTTCTATTTACTGCCCTATGTCTATAGTTCCTCCTTTTTTATAAGTCTGGTAAATGGTTCCATGTTCTTTAACTACTATATAATAAACCTCCTATAGTAGTTATAAAACCCTAGGAACAATCTTAACTGCATAACGTTCTCTAGTTCTTGCTAACTTACTATAGCTTTTACTTTATTTAGGTCTATACTAATCTTACCTAGTTTAATAATAAATCTAATAAAATTAGTTTTTCTGGTAAAGAACTTGTATTTCTTAATTGCTACTAGCATCTTTTCTTTTTATAGTCTCTTTAAGACTTATTTAATATGTTCTCTACGCTCTTCCTTACTTATTAAGTAGATAATAATATTGTTAAGGTATACCATAATAAATTTATCTAGGTGTTCTTCTAATATACTATTAATTCTTTTCTAAAACGTTGCTAGTACGTTTATAAGTCCAAACTATATTACTAATGGCTTATATAGTCCTTCCTTTAACCCAAAAGCTACACCACACATGCGACCTTACCAAAAGGTAGCGCCACACTTCAAAACTTACGCATACCCATCTTACAATCAAAAACAATCGATTTTCCAACTTTCAAGACTTAATTCCTACTGCCTAGCGAGCTAGAGGTGGATTTATTTGTCGTTTTACCCCCTTTCCCCCAACAGAAAATTCTTCCTAGGGGTGGTCCTAGCTTATAAGCGAGGCACAGACAAGAACACCAAAACCAATTACCAAATATAGAGGCTAGTTTCTCTACTACCTTTTAGCCTAATCTCCCCAGAAATCTTCTAGTAGGATTAGTAAGGAGAAAGGGTATAAGGATAGTAAAAACTAGAAAACCCCCCTATAAGACACAAAATGCCAAGGCCTAATAGGTCTAAAAAAAACCTATAGAAATAAGTGATGAAGAGTCTACATTTACTTTTTCTCCCCCTTCTCCCCCCCCTGGCCTATTTAGGGCAGGAGAAAAAAGAGGACATCCTTAGTCTTCTGCTAAAAAGAAAACCAAAAACCTGCAAAAAAGACAATAAAACCAACAACTACTACGGATAGTATGGCTAGCATGCCTTCTTATTCCCCTTCTCCTGGAGAACATCTAAGCATCGCTCTAAATAGCCTAACTCAGGCCTATAAAGGGCTAGAAGAAGAAGAAGAAGAAGAAGAAGAAGAAGAAAAAGAAAAAGAAAAAGAAAAAGAAATAAAAGAACAAGTTAAACAGCTAATGTTCTATACACAAAGTATTCTATTAGGAGGAAATCCCTTTATACAAGAAGAAAAAGAAAAAGAAAAAGAAAAGGCAAACGATGTCCTAAAAGGACTAGTAGAAGAAGTAAGAGCTCTCCGTAAGGAGGTAGCTCCTATTAAGGAAACTTATGCAGAGATGCTAAAGAAGGACCTCCCTTCTTCGTCCTCCCTACCTTCCTTACTACTACCACCTTCTACACCTTCTCCTTCTAGTAGAAGTTCTACGTCTACTAGGAGCAAGAAAAAGCAGCTACAAGAAAGAAAGCTAGTCTTAATTATAGACGAAAAGGACCAACCTCTAGATACCTTCTCTATACGGAACAAAGTCAACCAACTATTTGCATCAAAACTGCAAGTAGAAAAACCAGTACTAGCGTCTATAGCTAGAACTAAAGGAAAACAAAATATTCTCCTTACAGCTACAGAAGAGTATAATGCAGATTTCCTAGTCAAATATAAGGATATCTGGCATAACTGCTTTACCTTCCAAAGAGAACAAAAACTAGAACCTTGGGTTCAAATTATAGCCCATAGGGTTCCTACCCTACCCTTTTTAGGAGAGGGAGGCTCTAAGCTTCTAAAAGAAGAAATTGAGACCTTTAATCCTATAAGGATATAAGGACTACCTAGATGGATCTCATCTAGTGTAAAAAGACACGATCCATAAACCAGATTTGGCTCTATAGTTTTTACTATAGAGAGCGAAGAGAAAAGACAAGAAATCCTTAAGCAAAAAGAAATTTTAATCGCGGGTACAGCTACTAAGGTAGTAAAATACCTAGATGTCTCTTCTACTACGCAGTGTACTAGCTGTCAAAAATTTGGCCATATAGGAGACAGATGCTCTACTAGAGCCTGTAGATACTGTGCGGCTGCACATCTATCTAAAGACCACTCCTGTTCCACCTGTACAATAACAGGCAAGCCTTGTCAACATACTACCCCTCTTTGCATTAATTGTAAAGGAAATCACTTTGCTAATAGTAAAGACTGTGAGATACTTAAAGCAGCTAAACTAGTACGCAGTACTAGCTTAGAAGGTATGGAAGAATAGACAAAACATAGGATTCTAGAAGAAGGCAACTTCTACTAGGCTCTTAAAGAGATATTAGAGAGCAAAAGGACAGAAATAAATTGCAAAAGGACAGGGACAGGTATTAGGATTTTTCTTTTTCCTATCGTTTTCTCATTCCCTAGTAGTTGTAGCAACTTAGTATTTTACTAAGGAGCTGTAAACCCTTAAGGGCTTATAAACTACTGGGATATAGTTACTAGTACATGTTAAGCTACCTAGAAAGGATTCATGTATATAGAACTATAGCGCCATAGCCTAGAGGCTGCATGCGCAGTATTATACTACGTATAATACAGTGGACATAAACCCCCCCCCCCAAAAGTTGCCTTTTATTTGTCTCCTTTCTTAATCCTAATCTAATAGTACGCCCATCTTAGATTTATCTTTATAAAGATTTGCACGTTACCTATTCTATTCTAGATTTCGCTAATTAAGAGTAAAGGATATCCATCCTTCCTAGTAATGCTGTTTAACTGTCTGTAGTTAATATACATCCTAAGTTTTCTGTTCTTCTTTAGGATAAATAACACTGGGTATCCCACTAATAATTATAATGGTCTAATATATCCCTTTTATAGGTTCTCCTAGATAAACTCTTTAAGCGCTACTAACTTGGTTTTAGTAAGCTTATAGATTAGAAAGAACATTAGACTTATTCTTAGTTCTAATTCTATTTTATAATTCTATGCTATATATTCTAACAGCTTTTCGCTTTCTAGGCTCTATAACTTTTTGCTATACTTATAATATCTTCTTAGTATATAACTTAAGCCTTGTTTAGTCTCTTTATACGTTACTCTAACTTAGTACTATATTATCTTAGTCTGTTATTCACCTTGCGTTATTATATATTTCTAATATTAACCTAACCTATAACCTAATTAATTTTTAGATTATATTTTTGTAACTAAGGCATTCCTAGTATCGCCTTATTCTTTCCTGATAGTAGGATATTAAAAGATATTTTAACTTGTCTCTCTTTAATAGTTAACTAAATAGGTCCTATTTTAAGATTAATAATACCTCCTCCCTAGGCTATTAAATCTCCTAAAATTGTTATTAATGGGTAGGGGTATTCCTTTTATCTATGCGGTAATCCTATCCTTTTAACTACTATTAGTGATATATAGTTTCTTATTACTCTATTATCTACTAATACTTTAAACTTTTAATCTTGCCAACTAACTTATAGATTTAGGTGTTATTCTATAATTCCTTTAAGGGCCTAAGGCTCTACTACTAGCTCCCTTAGGTTTTATGGGCCTCCGCTTTTCCTAACTATTAGCTATTTAATCTTAACTGTACTTAGTCCACTTTTAGCCAATACTTAGTTTACTTCTTTTCTTTAACATACTATAGATAAGTGTTCTTTAGGCACTCACACCACTATTGTCTATTTAGGCATTCTTTTATAAGGAACCTTTCTGGTTAAAGTATTAAGTTACCTAACTCCTAAACTTCTACTGGGTGCTAACTATATATATACTTAGCGTCCCTATATTGCTTTTTGTCTATTATTTAGTATATTCTTATTAGATACTTGCGGTGTTTATCTTTTAGTGCTCTATACATATTATATATATTATCTATATATGTAATCTACGCCAATGTATAATATACTAGGTGCTTTAGGTTAACCCTTGGCTTATCTTTATTCTTAAGTTTAAACCTTTCCCGTATTAATCTAAATGTTATTATATTGTTTGCTAGTACTAATATCTATATTATCTCTCTCTAGTTTACGGCCTGTTCCTTTAGATTCTTTAACATTATAACTAACGCCCCTTTTATATAGCTTATCTGCTTTTTAGATATCACTTAGTTTAGTATAACTTTCTTATCCAGCCACATACAGAAATCTTTCCACTTATTATTTCCTCTTTGCTTATATCACTTCCGGTATAGCTTAGTAAGTATATATAAGCTATCTATAAGGAAGTATCTCTTTATTACTGCGTTGTTATAATCTTTGGTATATCATTCTACAAATCTGGTTAGAATCCCTAGATCCTCTTCTTATTCCAGTTTATTTAATCACTTAGCTCTTAGTATTCTTACCCTCAGCCTATTTATGATTTTCCGTATAGGTGCTCTGTCTTTAGTATATTCTGGTATACCTAATCTCTAGTCTAGCTTCTGTTCTTACTATATAATAATTTGTTGCCTAAACTTATCTATGCTTTTTGTCTTCTAAAAGGATTCTTAAAGTCATCTTACTTCTTAATTACTATATTAACCTTTTAACCTTTAGGCTAAATACTGCGTTTACCTAGGACTGCTACAGGCCTTATTTATTTTTTTTAAAATTTTGGCTTCCTAGGAATTGTTGTCCTGTGCTTATTTACCTTTAAACTAAGCTACTGCCCTTTCCTATTGGTTGTCGTCCGTTGTAGGTTTTTAGGTATGTCTTATCTTACTTTAAGAGTCTTAAGCGTCTCTTATCTTGTCTTAAGAGTCTTAAGCCTTTGGCCTTTTGCCTTTATTAAGTAGTAAGCTAGCACTGGTAGTTATCTGCTTGCTTAATTATTTTTAGATATTACTCCTTCTATTTTATAAAGTAATGGATGCTATATCTAATAGTGTTATAATATCCATTACTAAACCGCGTTCTGTGGTGGTCTTAATTTCTACTTCTATTGCGTTATTAAGGTTTAAGTGTTTCTAGTTAGCCTCCTTTTCTTCTTTATTACTATTAATTAATAAATACTCTAACTCTATTATTATTATTGCTAATGTTTATCCGTATATTACTGTAATATCTTAATCTAGCTTATAGAGTTAATCTTGTTCTTTATCTAACTTTATAGTTCCCTTAAGTCCCTTTAACTCTGGCTCTTATAGCTAATAGCTTGCGCTATACTTAGCGTCCTTATAAATTTAGTATGCGTTATTATAACAAAACGCGAAGTGCTTAATTAAATACTCCTTGGTTCCGCGCAATAAACTTATATCCGCACTATTATACTCTAACAACCTAGCACCTTTTACCGCGTGGTTACTCTAACTACCTTTATAGTCTCTGGCAAAATAACCTTATTTTCCGCAATTTATATAAGCTCCCTTTTTAAACTATTCTTCTTATTAAGGAGTCCGCCTAAATGTCTTTTACTACTAAGATCCCTAGTTTAGCCTTTACTTCTTAGTCCTTAACCTCTAAGTTTCTATAGTTTCTTATTCTATCTCTTAAATTCTTTAGTGCCGCTTAAGTCTATTAGCTCTAGCCTGCCATTCTATAGTTTATAACTCTATATCTATTATTGCATACTCTGCGCCTTATACAACTGTAGAACTCTATCTTACCCCTTCTTAGCTTATTCCCTTTAATAGATTTTATTATTAATCTTAATTAACTAATTTATTAACTCTCTTAGAGTTTCTATATCTTTTATTAAGATAATCGCGTCTTGGATTTTAGCCTTAAGTCCCTATTTATACTATGCTATAAGCGCCTTATTATTTTACTTAACTTATATTGCAAGTGTCTAAAACTATATTATGTACTTAATTGCTAAAGTACATTATACTAGGTTCTGAAGTTTCCTTTTTACTGTGGTTGTTGCTTCTAGGTTGCTAAATATCTGTGTTAGTCTTTCTATGAACCTATTCTAGTTAGTAAACATAAACCATACTTCTTAGTTAGTAGTTGTTATTATATTTGTTTGGATTTCGGTAAGGTAAAGTTTAAACTACTTAAGTGCTCTTCCCGTTAAGAACAGTCCTGCGTATACTACTTAGTCTATAGGTATTGCTAACTTTACTCCCTACTGTATAACCTTAAAGTGCATTTGCATAAGGAATTATTTAAGCTTTAACTTCTTACCTAAGAATTGTTTAATTAAGGGTAACTTAACCTTAGCTACTCTAATTCCATTAATTTAATCTTTAAGTATTTAATTATTATCTGTTAATTAATTAACTATTTCCTATAACTAACCTACCGTGACTAGCTATAAATTAGTATCTCTTATACTGGTGTCTCCTCCTAAGCCTAAGGTCGTAGCTGCCGTGGATAGCGTTATAACTAGTGCTTTTAGTGGCATATTGTTTAACTTTGTTAATACTATAATTAGGTAGTAAATGTATAATAAAGCCTTGTGGGAAATACCACGGTAGACTCGCTAATAGGCTAGTTATATAGGTAAACAAGAAGTTAACAATATAATAATAACTAGTAGAGTAGTTGTCCAACAGATTAACTTTAATTGTATTCTAAGATTTACTATAAAGGAAGGAACTATCTAATTAGGGACTATAGGTCCTTAAATACACAACTATACTTTTAAGAAAGTCCTACTCTATCTACTCTATTTACTTTATTATAGATCTTATAGATTATATAGATTATATCACGTGACCTTAGCTACCCTTCCTTGTTATATAGTTCTACCAGATCTATTCTAGACTATGCCCTTATTAACCAACTAGCTTCCTCTAACTCTTCTCCAAGTAGTTATAGTATTGTACTTAAAGCGTCCGTAACAATTCTAATTCCCTATTAATTTTGCAGGTAGGGGTAGTTCTATACTATCTCTTCTTTAATATAACTTTAATAAGGAAATATAAAATATAGGATGTATTAGATATAATTTTAGTAATTTTAATTTATAGACTTAATTTCCTTTAGTTTTCCTAACTATCTTAAAGGATTTAAGCTACTAGTAGTCCAGCTTCTTCTTAATATATTTTATCTGGATATTTTTTATAAATAGTAAGACTTTATCTCCTACTTTAAATTCTTTAGGTATATATTTTTTTATTATAGTATATTTTTTATATAGCTTAGGCGTCTAGTAAGTACTTTTTAAGTTCTTCTCTGCAAATTCTTATTTACTTAATTCTTTTAGACGCCGCTAGTGCCTCCCTTTTAGGAATAATGTCCTTGATATTTTAGGGGTTATTTACTTTTACCCCAAACAGTGCTTTATCAGGGGTTATTTTTATACTACTATAAATGCTTATATTATATATATATTGCGCTAGAGCCAACTATAATATCTAATTATCTTATTAATAATTAATATAGCAACGGAGGTAGTATTCTAATAATATATTTAGACGCTCTGTTAGCCTATTTATTTATAAGTAAAAGGCAGTACTTATTTTTTACCGTATTTTAATAAGAGATAAAATAAAGACTAAAATACACTATTAAATACGGTACCTCTATTGGATATAATTCCCCTTAGTATACTAAATAAAAGCTACTGCTTTAAAAATAGGTCTGCTAGTTCTGCTACTATAATTATTATTATAATAGTGAAGTACCTTAAAAACTTTATATATCTATTAATAATTACTAGGATAGTGTTAGTAACCTCTCTAGTTCTTATTTTAGTAGTGGGTCCTATTAGCACTATAGTAACCCCTAAGAGGGTTATTATAGAAGATCTTTAAAATTTTATCTTAAACCGTTTAGTTCTTTAGGATATATATAGCACCCTTAAAGCGCAATAGATCCTTTTAGTCTTACTACTATAGCTTCTTAGTAACTCCGGCCAAGTTAGTCTCTACTATATCTTTCTACCTCTTTCTAGTAATAAAGGCGTCCCTCTATTATACTTAAAGAAGAAAATCCAGAAAGGTTTTATATAGATTACTTACTTCTATTTCGCCCGCTACTATTATAGACCCTAGGTATAATATAAGACAGTTTAAACCATTAGTGCTAGCAGATTCTCCTACTGTTGTATAGTATAGTATACTATAAATAAGTATCTCGCCTATCCCTTCTAAATCCAGAAACTTATAGTTAATACACCATTAAGTTAAAGGTGCCGTAATACCTCTAGTATATTCCGTAGAATTCTTACTAATTTTAGGGTACGCTAACTTTATAACGTCTACTTAGTCTATAACCTAGTCTATAACTATATCCTACAGCTCTATTATTATAGTGTTTTACAGTTATATTACTAGAACCTCTACCCTACTATGAAATTTTATAGTTCTAGGGAAAGATTCTTCTTTCTTTTTAAGTAAATTTTACAATATAGGAATTATTTTCCCTATACTGTTCTAGATTCTCCTAGTCTTATAATCTAGATATCTTAATAACCTATTAGCGGGATTTATCTTTTCTAGGCGGTACGTAATTTTAAAATTATGCTATAATAGTATCTCTGCCTATCTGGCTTATTAACCACTTAACGCCTTTATAGTTATAAAGTATTATAGGTTATTATAGTCTGTAAGGACTTTAATAGGATAATTACTTCCTATATAATAATGTCGCCAGTGCTTTATTACTGTAACTATTATAAGTAGCTCCTAGTTATGTGTTATATAATACTATTCTATAGGGGTTATTTTTTTTAACTAAAACGCCATAGGATACTATTTTCTATCTTTTAATTAAGATATAATTGCCCTTAGGGCAAAGCCAGGTACATTTATTTTAAGGTATATATATAGTTCCTAACAGAAGTATATTAAAATTAGCGCTAATATAAATAAATCTTTTAACTGGTTTATAGCCTACTTAGCGGCTTTTCTAAATATAAAGGGTTCTAGCTTCTTACCGTTCTTAGATCCCTTTAGTAAATTAGTAATTAGAAATACTACTCACGTATAATAAACAATAAACGTTTAGTAGAAGTTTGCTATACCTAAGAAAACCTATACTTCTCTAAATATTATAGGGTAGGGCTATTCTCTAATAGCATCCACCTAGCTTTTCTCTATTAATACTCCGTTAACGCTGATAATAAAGCCTAGAAAATTAATACTAGTAGTATAAAACGCATATTTTTTTTTAGGTTTATATAGAGCTTATATTCCCGCAGTCTTTTTAGTACCATTTATATATAGTATAAATAAACTTTATAGTTATTAGAGTAGACTATAATATTATTAAGGTAGACTATAATATTATTAAGGTAGACCATATATATTATATCCAAAAGGCCTAATAATGCCTTATTAATATAGACCTAAAATATTACTGGTGCGTTAGTGAGCCTAAATAGCATTACTAGGTACTTAAAGTGGCCGTACTATATTTAAAACGCTATTTTCTACTTATCATCAGCTTTAATCCGGATTTAATAGTATACATCTTTTAGATCTAATTTTATAAATATCTTCGCGCCTAATAGTCTATTAATAAGCTCCCCTATTAAGGGTAGTAGGTAGTAATTATTTATAGTAATCCTATTAAGCGCCTAATAGTTAATATAGAGACGCAGAGTTCTATCCTTCTCAGGTATAAATATAATTAGTGCCCCTACTGGGCTTATAAAAGGCTAAATCTCTTCTTTCTAAAGATTATCCATTATATATTAACATAATACCGCTAGCTTGTTTTTAATAGGTTATATAGTAGTCCAAAATGAGGTTGCTTATCCCCTATATCTATCTTATGCTTAACTTATATGGGATTAGGTAAGGTTTATACAGCCTCTTTATTAGAAATATCCTCTAAATCTATATATTCCTATAGAATCTCTAGTTCCTTAACTATATATAGCCAAACATCCAAAAATAAATACCCTATGTCCCTATTTTTAGTATTAAGAGTAGTATATATTGTATATGCCCACCCTTCTTCTTACACATAGTTTAAGAAAGTCTTTTAATCTTTAACTATAATATGCGGTTAAGACTTCTAGTATTAATACAAGGCTAAAGGCTAATTAATATCTAGATTAACTTATTAAAGCTATAGGTATCCTAAAATAAGGTTATACCCCTTAATTTCTGCGGCGTAGAAGCGTATCTCCTTGTCACAGAGTAAGTACAAATGGTGATAATATATAGCGAAGTAGATATTATTAAGCTATGTGCATAAACTGTGTAATAAAGTTAAGACGTTATATAAGGAAAGAAGGTAGGGAAATAGGAGGAAAGGGGTATATGTTATTAACTTGGTTGCTTAGTTAATATATACACAGGGCGGAATAGGCTTTAGGTTATGGTCCTAGCGGAACTTAGCGGAATATAGTAGAGAACGGCAAACTGCCATAGATTGCCTTCACGTAATGGCAAATTGCAGCAAACTGCCTCAGATTGCCATTACGTGCCTTAATTAACTGAGTTGTTAACATGGAGGTTGAGACAGTAGAAACAGGTAGACGTGTATAAGGTGTTACGGAGGTGTCCCATAACAGTACCCCCCCTTTAAACTTAAGCTTCTGCAAGATGGGGCTGTAGTAGTTCTAGGTAGAGTTTATAAAAGTCTTCTACGGCTTATATAAGTCCTATAGAGTTAACAGGTTCCCATAAGGGCTTAGTAAAGCCTCTCCATTTCGTAAGGTATATATATTTACGTTTCCATTTATTATACTTAATATTATCAACTCTTTTAACAAGGTACTCATCTTCGCCATTCACTTTAACTGGTAGGGGAGGGTCTTGGATCTATCTAGGCAGGGCATCTAATATAGGGGCGGCAGGGCAGAGGACTGACGTATAGAATACAGGGTAGATTTTAACCGTATCAGCGAGTTTTAGTTAGTAGGCATAAAGAGAGACAACTTTCTTAACCTTATAAGGGCCGGCGTTCTCCCAGTTAAGTTTCTTAGTAGGTTATTTCATATTTAGATTTCTTGCGTCTAGCCAAACAAAGTCACTAATTTAGTAAGCCGGTACTAGGGTTTAGTTCTTATTTGCTGCGGCCTTATAGACAGACTAGGCCCATATCATTTTATTAGTAAGGAACTCTTATAGTTCTTCTATCTTCTTTATAAATTCATTTACTTCTACAACTTATAAGGCCTAATAAGCTAGGCAAGGAACATTACTAAAGGGTTCAAAACCTATTCGCGGGTACTAGCTATAATTAGCCAGGAATAGGGAGACCTTTGTGGTTTTTAAGACGGAGTTATTTATAGTAAATTCAGTAAATATAAGCTAGTCTATCCAGTTGTCCTGTAGATACAATATATATATCCAAATATACTATTTTATTACAGTATTTATATGTTCTGTTTAGCCATCCATTTCCAGGTAATATACTATAGACAACAGTACTTTAATGCGGAGTTAGGTAGTTAGTTCTTTCCAGAACACTAAGACAAACTGGCGGCCTCTATTAGAGACAATCATTTTAAAGAGTCTATGGAGTTTCTATATATGATCCAGGAACAGTTGGGCAATAGTAGGTGTTAATATATTAGGGCAGGCGATTAAGTATCTCATCTTAGATAGTTAGTTTATAACTACTATAATATTTATACAGCCTTTACTTATAGGGAGATTAATAACAAAGTTAATTAAGATATCCTTCTATCTTTAGTCCGGAACAGGCAGTAGCTTTAGAAAGCCATTATACTTATACAAAGCTTTAGCTCGTTAGTAGGTGTGACAGCTAGAGACATACCTTCATATTATATCGTGCATATTTGGCCAGTAGTACTCCCATTAGAGCAGCTCTAGGGTTTTTCCTTAACCTAGGTAGCCAGCTACTAGTAGATTATATATATATTCAAGAAGCTTAAGCTTAAGTTCGTCATGGTTAGGTATAACTAGGCGGTTCTAGTAGTATAAGCAGTCTCCGCAAGCTTTATATTTACTCAGAGAGATCTTTTTAGAGCGTCTAACGCCATCTTAAATTAGCTTAAGTGTCTCTTGGATAAACTCATTATTTAGGTATTTATTAATTATAATCTGCTTAATTAATTAATTAGTTATTTTAAGAACGTGTACTATAAGGTCTTTAGCTAGGGGATTAAATAATTCGGGGCAAAGCAGCATTTAATTATGGTAGGCGCGCGCTTCTTCCTGTTCTGTTATGTCTTGTAAACATTAAGTTAGGGCATTAGGTTTCTAACCTTAAACGCCTAGGCGGTATATAATTGAGAATTAGAAACAAGACAGATATTCTAACCAGTAGGCTTAACAATAACTTAGCTGTTTTATGGTTATAAAGTACTGTAAATTCTTATAGTTACTAAAAACCTTAATTAGAAATCTAGCACCTTCTAGTTTGGGTTGCTATTGTTTAAAACATCTAATAATAGCCAACAATTCCTTATTATAGATCTCGTAGTTATATTTAGCTAGACTTAGTTATTTTAAGAAATATGCTATAGGATACAGTACTCCTTCCTCATTATACTAAGATAGTATGCCTCCAGTAACATAGTTGGATAAGTCAGCTTCTATAACACTCTTTTAGTTTAGGTTAAAGTATTAGAGTATAGGTGCGGTAGTGAATATAACTTTTAGATAGGCAAAGGCCTTCTTATATTCCTTATTAAAGATAAAGACTTTATCCTTTTAGGTTAGAGCTATAAAGGGTAAAACCAGGGCGGAGAAGTTATTAATAAACCGTTAGTAGAAATTAGCAAATCCTATAAAGGCTCTTATATCCTTAACATTCTTAGGTTCTTACCAGTTTACAATTACTTTAATCTTCTTTGGGTCCATTTATATGCTGTTTATAGAAATAATAAGTCCAAGGTATAGAACTTCCATTTTATGGAACTCATATTTATTTATATCTAATTGTAGGCCAGCTCTATATAGGGCTTCCAAGACAAAGTTAACGTGTTTCTTGTGTTTAGCTAGGTTATTACTGTATACCAGGATATCGTTAATATAAGCAGTACAGAAAACGTCCAGGTAAGGTCGTAGGGTATTATTCACAAAGTGTTAGAATAAACTTGGCGCATTTGTAAGGCCAAACAGCGTCACTAGGTATTTAAATAGTCCATATCTAGTACGGAATACAGTAAGCTATTTATCTCCTTTTATAATACGGAGGCGGCTGGTTCAAATGCAGTCGCAGAGCTTTGGGTTAGTTGCGTACTTATATAGAGATAATTTAAAGTGCTCCACCATAAAATCCATTGTATAAAGCACCTTATCAAGAGTAGCCTTATCACCTTCTGTCTCATTTATAACTCTCTAGAAGGGCTATAGGAAGTCTCTAATAATTTTAAGAGCTCTCCAATTCGTAGCGTTAAGGATATCTTCCTCATCAAACTCCTCAATATACTACTCTTAATATTTTGCAATTGTGTCTTTTAATTTAAGAGCCACCAAGATTATATCATACCACAAGTTCCACCGCGTGTCATTATCCATAGGAATAGCTCAAAGGGCGGCTGCGACGAAGTGGTTATAGTGGGCGTTAGAGCTTCAAATATGTATGACGACGTTATACGCCTTTCCAGGAGGGCCAATCTCGCGATAAGTAAACTTGCTAGCCTTCCCTTTTTTAAACCTTTTGGCAAGGAGCTCCTTAATCTGATTGTCTTTAAGATCTAACTCTGCCTTAAGCTTCTCGCGAGCCTCCTTAAAAGCACCATTAACAGCTTCCTTATCCTCCAAGAAGAAGAAAGCTTGTGTGGCTAGATTAAGTATATGCCCGTGGCAGCGAATACGGTATTACTGTAGATCGTATTAAGGTTCTATTTTGGCCTCCTAAAGCCTCTTAGATAGCCCTTAAAGAAGTTTATCATTACTGCCGTGATTATCGCCCACACAGTATCCAACTTTGTTAAGTATTTAGTAGTCCTTAAGGACTTGCCAGAGGACTTCCACCTGCTCGTCACCACCGTGTTTACTAGGGAGGAAAGGTAGGGCAAGTAGAGCCTTCCAAAGTACGCCAGTATTGTCAATAAAGTGACTGCAGATTGCAATAAAAGACTTTCGATTAGGCGAAGACCAGGCGTTAAGTAAAAGGTGTATCGGGGTAAGAGAGGAGCGGAGCTTTTGCTTAAGGACTTCCTTATTAAGGAGATAGAATTCCTCAATCATTATAGGCACCGTAGTATGGGAGTCTATCAGGGCTTCCTTGCAGGTGTAATTTACTGTAAGAAGTAGCGCTCGAAGCTCCGGCCAAGTTACTGCATTATATAGTAGATTTCGAACCACAATTAGCTGTACAAAAGCGTCGCGTACAAGAGCTGAATTAACGCTCTCTCTTAGTATAGTCTCCTTCTACATTTCAAGCTTCTGCGTATAGAGCTCTCCCTGCTTATAAAATAGGCCCTAAAGACTCTGCTTTGTGGCCCGCTTAATAACTAAGTCCTCCTCCTTAACAACTACGCCGTAAGCGTTCAACAGATAAGAGCGTATATTTGTAGTAACCACATCGCGTTAAAATACACATTGTCTACAGTACTAGTATCGTCTTCCTTTACTGTTTACAAGTGGCTTAGTACTAATAGGCTTACGCGCAAGAGCCCATGTATTTACGGCCCGAATTCTCCGTTTTTTATAGGCCTATTCGAAGGATTGGAGGGAGGATTCAGTAGGTGTATTGGTAGAGGATGACGCGTCGGATTTTTCGTTGGAATTCTCGTCTTCAAAAAACTCGCTGTTAAGCTTAGATAATTCTAACTGCGCGTTAGAATTACTGTCAGAGTCAATAACAATAGATTACGAGAGAGAGGGAGGCATGGTACTAGATCGCGGGTAGTATTTTAGGGGGTGTAGTTGAATATATTATAGAAAGGAAGCATCTATAGGCAAGTCTAAAAAATTTAACTCTTGCGTATATATCAGAACGTACAGCGTAAAATTAGTCCTATATTTACACCTTAGTATCCTTTTACTACACCACGAGAGCTTCAAGTCTCTATATATATTTATAATTTTATAAATATTCATTCATAAGGGCTGACAAAATATTCAATCATTATCACTCCTTATGAATAAATATATCATTATGAAGCAATGAATAAAATTATCATCGACAACCCTAATTAGAGTTAATCTGTTAGGCAACCACTCCACTAGTTATTATTACGTTGTTGACTTCTTGTTTACCTATATACCTAGCCCATTAATAGAACCCACCGTAGTTACTACTACAAGGTTCCGTTACACATTTACTACCTAGTTACGGTATTAACAAAGTTAAACAACATGCCACCTAAAGCACTAGTTATGACGCCATTAACGGCAGTAACTACCTTAGGCTTAAGCGGAGACACTAGTATAGCAGATACTGATTCGCAGTTAATTACAAGAGGTTAGTTATAGGAAATAGTTAATCGCTTATTAGACAACAATAGGATACTTAAAGAACATATTAATAGAATTAGAGCAGTAAAGGTTAAGTTACCTTTAATTAAACGATTCTTAGGGGAGAAGTTAAAGCTTAAAGGATTCCTCACGTAGATGCATTTTAAGGTTATATAGGAGGGAGTAAAGTTAGCAACACCTATAGATTAAGTAGCGTACGCAGGACTATTCTTAATAGGAAGGGCACTGGAATGGTTTAAACCTTACCTTACCAAGATACAGACAAACAGGTTAACGACTACTAATTAAGAAGTACGGTATATATTTGTTAACTAGAACGGGTTCGCGGAACGGCTAACATAAGTATTCAGAGACCCTAAAGCGTTAACTACAGCAGAACAAAAGCTTTAGAACCTAGTATAACAAACTTTAGTAATAGAGTATACGACATAGTTTCAGACGCTTGCTATATAGGTCAAATAGAATAATAAGGCGCTTATAGCACAGTATAAACAGGGACTTAAGGCTAAAGTCCAGGACGCAATTATTCTAATAGAAAATGCGGACACCCTAAGGGAGCTAATTAATTAAGTAATTAAAATCGATAATAGGATCTACCAAAGGGAGCAGGCTAAAAGAGGCTAGGATAGAGTTCTATAGTTGTATAAGGCGCAAAGTATATATTAATAGATGTAAAGCTAAAAACTATAAAATGGCGCAGAGCTAATGGACCTAAGCGGTACTAAAGAGTCTAAAAGATAGATAAAGAAACTATAGAAACCTAGAGGTTAAGGATTAAGTAATTATAGGACTAAGGAGCAGAGGCTAAACTAGGGATTTTAACAGTAGAAGACGTTTAGGCGGACTCTATAGCAAAGTTAGTGGTTTAGAGATAGAGCTTATATAAATTGCGGAAAATAAGGTTATTTCACCAGAGACTGTAGAGGTAGTATAAGGGGAACTTATAGGCAGGGGGCTATAAGGACATGATTATAGAACAAGATAAATTAGTAAGAGAGACAAATCCTTAAGGAGGTAAGACCTCTGTCACGGCTAGCTTTCTGTGGGAGCGATCCAATAGATCAAGCAACAATAAGGGGCTATATTATGAATAGACTAAGGTAAGGGCTCAAAGAAAGGGGCGCGGTAGACGACTATATACATGTTCGGTCGTCGGGGCAACGTTAGGGCAATATTAGGGCAACGTTAATCCGTGACTAATGACGCCTCGATGATAGCTATATAGACGAACCGTTACATCACCCCCCTTTAAGCTAGGAGGATCGCCCTCGATCCTCGTAGTTAGGCTCTCCTTGTCCGTCTTGCCCTTCCATCCTTCTTTGCTTTATTGTCTTCCTCTAAGGGCTCTAGATCTACGTCCTTATAATACGCCTCTAGCCATTGCAGCAGCTGTACGGGTAGTCCGGCATCATAGGGTCTCTTGTTATGGAACGTCTTAATCTTATAGGGGGCGCCGATAAAGCCGTCTGCGTTATACCAGGTGTTATTTGGGTTGTGGCCTACCTAGTTAACCTTATACTGTAGCCTTCCGTGGTAGGTTCTATTAGTAAGGATCTTATTAATCTTGTACTCTGGCTCGCTATTGATTAGAACTGGCTCCTTTAGCTCCCTATTTTGGCCTAGTAGGGGGTTATCTAGGTCCTTTCGTAGTCGATTAGTATGGAAGACGTTTGACATCTTTATGTTTAGGGGTAGGTCGATGATATACAAGTGTCCTTTTATGCCTAGAATCTTATAGAACCCTACAAGCTGTCTATCTAGCTTAATACTTAGTTGGTTGGTAGCCCAGCCCTTCCTAGTAATATATACTCGATCACCTACTCTGAAGTCTGGTTCGCGACAGTGCCTATTAGCTTGCCTTATCTACCGCTCTTAGGCCTTTGCTAGGTTATCTCTTACCCATTTAACTACGTCCTAGGTCCTATATATAAAAGCCTAAGCTTCTTATCATGTTAGCTTCTTATAAGGTGTTAAGGTTGCTTATATATATTCCTCCCAGTCAAAGTAAAGCCTTGGCTTAAATCCTAGCTCTAGCTTATATAGTGCGAAGCCAGTGGATTTGTGCGGTAAGATTGCCTATATAAAGTCTATATAGGGGAGGAGCTCTAACTAATTGTCCTAGTAGTAGTTAATAAAGGGCCTTAAGCGTTGGTTAATATACTGGTTTAGTACCTCTATATTACTATTAGTTTGTGGGTGACCGGATATAGAGAGCTTTTGCTTAATGTTAATTAGTTTACATAGCTCGTCTATAAAGGCTAAGATAAATTAGGGTCCTTGATCTAATATAGCCATCTCTAGAAGGCCGTATACGCGCTAGACGTGTTAGTAGTATAGGTTTGCTACATTAGCTATAGTGGCAGTTTTATAGCAGGGTAGTAAGAAGGCTCTCTTACCTAGTTAATTAACGACTATAAAGACGTTATCGAAGCCCTTTTTATCTATTGGGAAGGACTTAAAATCAAAAGAGATGTACTGCCAGCAGCGTTTACTAATTAGTAGGGGGTGTAGTAGGCCTGGGGTTTTATCCCAAGGTATATAGGTCCTCCTACAGGCCCTACAGTTTCTTATGTAGGTATTGTAGTCTAAGGGTAGTCCTAGCCAATAGTATTGGTCTACTATAAGTTTCCTAGTCTTTGTCTTGCCTAGGTAAGCGGTTACCTAGTGAGAGTATACCTCTACAATAAGGTAGATACAGAGGTAGTTAGTATTAGGGACTATTAGCTTGCTAAAGCGGGTCAGTAGCCCTCCTTGGAGTTTCCAGCCCTTCTGGTCTTGCTTAGCTAGCTAACATAGCCCTACTAGCGACTTGCTAGTTCGATTGGCCTAGAGGACCTAATTAACCAGCTTATACAGTTCCTATTTGCGATTTGCTACCACTAGGGGGTCCCTAGAGGTTTCCTCTAGTATAGTAATTATAAGGGCGGGGTTGATTAAGTATATAGTGCATATAGCTACGTCCTTCTCTTTCTGCGTCTTTAGGTCCTCTTGCTTTCGTAATAGGGTATTAGCCACTATATTCGCCGTGCCTGGCCTATAGGTAATCCACACGTGGAAATTAGCTAGTAGGTCCGCCTAGTAGGCCTACCATAGATTTAGCAGCCTTTTGGTTGTGAAGTACTTAAGGGCTTAATAGTCCATAATTACTATAAAGGGTGTACGCTGGAGGCCAATAAGGTGACCTTACTATTCCTATAGGCCTCTTATTACTGCTAGCATCTCTTTATTATGGATCTTATACCGTATCTCTTTAGGGGATATTGTCTTTGAGAAGAAGGCTACTGGCTTCTAGGTCCCATCGTCTTGCAGCTAGTTTAGTACCCCAGCTACTACTCTATCACTTATATTAGTCTCCACACAGGTGTCTTAGAACGGTAAGTAGTGCTTTATTACACCGCCTAATAGCATAAGGGCCTTAACTCGCTTAAAGGCTTCGAGCTCCTCCTCCCCTAGTAGGTGCCACGCTCCCTTCTTTGTAAGCTTACTAAGCGGTCGTATAACTCGGCCGTAATCCTTCAAGAAGGCCTAGTAGAAGTTATAGAATCCTAAGAAGGATTATACCCCTTTTATAGAAGTAGGGGGCTCCTAATCCTTAATTATAGCTAGCTTGTTGGTGTCTATAGCAATCCCATTAGTACTAATAATAAAACCTAGGAACTTCGTCTCCGTAACATTAAACTCGCTCTTCTTAATATCCGCCTATAGGCCTGCCTCTTAAAGCCTTTATAGGATCTTTTTAACGTGGACTTTATGCTCTAGCGGGTCGTCCAAGTAGATAAGGATATCGTCCATATAGGCTATACAGAAATCGTCTAGGTAGTCAAAAAGAACATTATTAATAAATCTCTAGAAGGACGTAGGGCCGTTATACAGTCTAAAGGGTATAATGCAGTACTTATATAATCCGTACCTTATACGGAAGGTAGTTAACTCCTTTACCTCTTCCTTCAGCCATATACAGTAGAAAGCCTATTAAACATCTAGCTTGGTAAAGATTTTAGCTCTTAATAGCCTAGTTAACGTCTCCTTAATTAATGGCAGCGGGTAGCGGTCCTTCTTAGTAATTATATTAAGCTTTTAAAAGTTAATGTAGAATCGCCACCCCCCTTCTAGTTTCTTAGCAAATAGAACCAGAGCTATAAAGGGTGCGTTGCTTAGTACAATAAACCCCTTCTATAGGTGCTCCTATAGGTAGACCTTAATAAGCTCTAGCTGCTCTAGTGATATATTATATAGCGGGCTAGGAGCTAGATCACGGCTATTGCCTTTAAGAATAATATTATGGTCTACCCCCTCGCGATATAGTGGTAGCGTATTAGATGTAGCTTTTAAGAAACAGTTAGCGTATTCTTAGTAGGGCTGCAGCAGCTTTTTGTAGATAAGCCAGCGAAGTTCTTTCTTATTATTAGGTAGAGCGTCTTATGCCTTTTTATCCTCTATTAGTTGGTCTATTTTGTAAAGGCTGGTATATCCAATTACTATATCCCTATACTTCGCTCCTTATAGGAAGTTCCTCGCCTTAAGTAGCGCAATATCTACTACTCTAAACTCCCTAGTAGATAAAGGCCTCCTTACTTTTGGCTTTAATAGTAAAGCTAGCCTAGGGTAGAGCTGGTCTTTTATTTTCCTAATTATATCTTAGGTATTGATCTTCTAAGTATACCTATAGTTATATAGGGTCCGCTTGGCTTGCTTTAGCTTAGCCTATCCCTTTAGCTTAATTTTAGTAGAGGACTTCTTCTCTTAAAGTTTACTGATCGCGACTATACATTTAAGGATGCGTTAGGGGGTAGACTTAGACTCTTAATCTAGTAGTATATCTCTTTAATCTATATCTCTCTGGTGATCCTTATTGATTAGTAAAGGTAGGAGCTCCTTTCTTGGTATAATTACGTCCTACCTGCTATAGTAGTTCTTCTTAGTTCGCCATACCAAGACCTGGTATTTATAATTAATAAGGGCCCTAGTCTTCTCAAACCACCTATAGCCAATAAAAAGATTATGGCGGCCTATATTGCAGAATAGGAACTATATAGGGACTTATCAACTATCTATAACTAGGTTCGCCTTAAAGAGCTATCTAATTATATCTGTCTACTAATTATTATGGCCAGATACAGCGACTCCTTATCCTTTAATCTTGTAGAGCTTTAGTCACAGTTATTGCTTAATAATTGGCAGTAGCTTATGGTATATAAAGGCCTCTCCGCCCGCACCAGAGTTAAGCAGGCTTACTATATTAAGAGCCACGCCGCCTAGCGCGATCCTGTATAGCATCATAAGGGCTACGCCTCCTAAGATCTCCTTTAGCTATATAGGCGCTGTATTAATTGCTCCAATCTGCTTTAGGTAGGAGACTTCTCCTAGAGCTGCTTGTTTTCCAACTCTACCGAGTTAATAACTATCTTGTACTCTTTACTTTGGTTAATTGCTTTAGCTTCCGTCTTCTTCAGCGCTATATAGTTATTAGAGTAGTGTCCTTGCTTACTATAGTTAAAGCAGGTAACTAGCGCTTTTGCGGCTAGTGCTAAAGTTAGAGGCTGCCGGGAAGAGGGGGGACCTTTAGTCTCTTTAGCGCCCCTAATGGAAGCTCTCTTACTAGCCTAGGCTGCTCTACGGTTACTTCATTCCTTGCCTGTCTACTTTAGACCTCAGGCGTACTATTAGGCAGTCTTGCAATAGGCCTAGAAGCCACAGTCTTTATCTACCACCTTGACTTCTATTTGGACGCGTAGGCTATTATAAAGCTTATCATAAAGCTCCTCTTTCCACTAATCTTGTGGCATCCTTGAGATATTTACTAGCTATATAAAGTTAGATTGGAAATCGTTAAAGTCTTCTAGGTACGGCATCTTGAGGCTTTTAAGCTCCTATTAGGCCTTAATACGGCGATCTGGGTCTTTAAAGACGTTCTCTAGGAACTTAAGTACTTCTTTGCTAGTAGGGTTGCGTTCCGTATCACGCTCTGCCTCTAGGTAGGGTGAGAGGTGGTTATAAGCTTTACCTCCTACACGCGTTTTAATATACGCTACTTTTACATCCTCTTCCTAATCTAGGTTGTCTTGATAGAACTAGTCTGTATTAAATTAAAGCTTGTTTTATATATAGCCGCTCTAGGCATAATAAGTAGGCTTTTTCCCATCTGTTAGCATAGGTGGGTTTGGAAACTTTGCCATGCGTTCTAAGCCCATAACACTGCTTATCTAAGAGAGTGGTGTCCCTTCTTGTATTATCTATAACAGTGTGCTTTCTTATTTACTATCTTCCTAATTTAGGGCTTGTATAGTAACCTTGCGGCCTATCCTTAATATCTTTTAATTGGCCTTGCGGAGCTCGTCTGTCCTGTTATCTAAGTGCTCCTTAAGCTCCGCTATCTTTGCCTTGGCCTCCTCTTTCCCATTAAGGGCCTTATGCGCGTGGTTGTTTACAAGACGCTATAGTATAGCAATCTGCTGTTCTATTGCCTTTCTTCATATTCCCTGGAGCTTTAGCTCTTCTATAAGTTCAGTTATAGGGATCGCGGCTAGGCTTTAGGTGGTTACAGCTGTGTACTCTCTCTTTGTCTCCATTTTGAAGTATATAGGGTTCTTGTCATCTTCTAATTGCGCCATAAAACGGTTCCATTTACTTTTTATATCGTCCGCGAGCTCTGTCTTGCTATAGTATGGTTAGAGCTCCGGCGGCTCAAGTAACGCATCTACAGGTTCCTTACATGCTGCTAGCGTTAGGTCGGTAGCTATCTCTAGCGCGCTAGGCCTTAACGCGCTCCTTTTTGCTATAGTATCTCTTTTACTTTCTTAGGCAACTCTTACTACTAAGATTGTAATTAGGGTGATCCTTTTGATCTAATTACTGCAGTCTCTTCTTTTAGCTGCTTAATCCGCTGTCGCAATTGCCTACCTTAAGCAGGGCTTAAAGGGTTAATTAGTCTATAGTTGTGGTGGTAAAACAGCTCTCTGTCTAGCTACACATTTAACTGTTGGACCTAGTATTGTGTCGCCTCTATAGGCCAGTTAAGGTTAACCTTAGTCTAATATCATAGCTAGCTTTCCGTGGGAGCAATCCAATAGATTAAGCAACAATAAGGAGCTATATTATGAATAGACTAAGGTAAGGGCTCAAAGAAAGGGGCGCGGTAGATAACTATATACATGTTCGGTCATCAGGGCAACGTTAGGGCAACATTAGGGCAACATTAATCCGTAACCGACGACGCCTTGATAATAGCTATATAGACGAACCATCACAACCTCTAGGATTATAGAGACTATATACTACAGGTATGTACCTCTGGTACATAACCGGCGACCATCTAAGGGGCGTCTAGAGGTTGTCCTAAAGGTAACCTAAGGTGTCCGTAATAATATCCCTTACATTGCCCCCCCCCTTCTTACGGTCGGCCCCTAATCGCCATTACCTTGCAGTAGGGAGATTATAAGGGCTTATCCCAGAAGGGGTTCGGAAAGATATTAGGGAGATGTTAGTATACCGCTATATATTATCTATCTATCTAACCCCTACTTTAAACTCCTAAAAACCTTAATAAGGAAAAACATAACTAGAAAAAAGACGTAAGGATTACTAGGAGACCCCTTAAAAGCCTACCAGAAACGTACTAGTAACTACCTAGGCTAACCCAAGGTACTAGTTTGGGTCTAATATTGGTATTAAGCGTTTAAGGATCTCTGCTCTATTTATACCTCATCAGCCTACCCCTATTTTTATGCCTGCCCGTACTCCTATTAAGGGATCTAGATCTAGATCTTATTCCCATTAGCCATTACTTAGTAGGCCAATAGATACTAATCCTGCACCTAGGGATAAGGCATAATAGCTTTCAACTTAGGCATTTAGGATTAATTCTTATACATAGTAGCAATCGGGAAGGCCTTATAAAGCATTTAGGAAGGCATAAAAACACTATTCCTAATATAGACTAATAAATAGGAATGCAATTCTAGCAAAATACCCTATTAATTCTATGCTATATATATAAAAAGGCTAAGGACCTATCCTGCCTTAGGCCGTAGCCCTAATCAATCCTTATAGTTTCCAGAGCTTATCCGTTCTATATCTAATTTAACCTATTTACTCTTTAGGGCCTCTTTTAGCCTACCATAAGCTTTCTTTATAGGTTGCAATAACACCATAGTATTAAAGCGCTTTCTGTAATTTGCAGATTATAGACCTTAGTCCTAATATTCTTTTAGAATATCTTTACAATAATTAAGGTAATCCTCTGGTTCCTATATAAAGTCCTTAGCGGGCCAGCCTAGCCATTTAACTTTACATTAAAGCTTGTTCTTAACAGACTTATAGCGTAGTATAGCTTTAACCTTATACCGCTCGCCCACTACTTTAGGGTGTTTAATTGGGCTTAGATAGAAGTTCTTTTCCAGCGGTAGTCTATGCCATAGCTCTAGTAGATTTATATAAAATACTAAATGTATATAGGCCATGGATAGGGGTAGCTAGAGACAGTAGGCTAGCTTGCTAATTTGTTCCTTAATTTAGAAGGGACCTAGGTATCTTATATTAAGCTTCTTTAATAGTTAACGGGTCTTAATATTTATTAAATATAATAAAACCTTATCACCTACACCAAAATACTTATCCTAGTATTTGCGGTTATACTAAAGTCTCTACTACTCTTGCGCATCTTATAGGCTCTACTTCGCATACTTCCATTACTCCTCCTATTCCTTAAGGTATCCTTATACTCTCCAGTAGATATCCTTAGACTTCCTAGTAGGATCCTATAATTAATTATGCGGCCTTAGCCAGTAATTATTTAGGTATACCATTAAATCCTAATAATCAGACGCTATAGGCAATCTAGATTAGTGCAAACTAATGCAATATATATTGTTTTAAGTTATAAGCGTACTCCGCATATAGAAGTAGCTCACACTAATTGTCTTGCTAGTAGTTTAAATACATTCGTAGATATAACTCCAGTTCCTAGTTCTGGCGTTCTATTTACCCATCTGTCTATAAATGGAAAGCTATACTATAACAGTGGTCTATCTTTAAATAAAAGCATAGATCTAACTAGTACTGGCTTATAAAGACGCTGCCCCTATCAGTAATAATAGAGTGTGGTTAATCTACTTTAAGAAAGCATTTCTCCTTAATTAGGTTTGCAAGCGCTTATATATTAATTGTCTTATTAACAGAAAGGTATTAGACGTACTTTAAAAACCTATTAATAAGTACTAGGACCAAATTATATATTCATTCTTACCTATCTTTTAAGGGCGGGAGATCCGTAATAAAGTCCATAGCGTAATATTACTATGGCTTACTAGCAGGGGGAACTAATTCAAGTAAACCCCATAGCTTATGCCTTCGGATTTTATATACTTAACACTTCTCGTAGTAGCTAATATACTCCTTTGCTTTCTGCTTAAGCTTTAGCTAGTAGTATTTACATTAAAGTAATTCCACTGTCTTAACTTAACCATAGTGGCCGCCTAGAGGATTATTATAATTCCTTATAAGGATCTTCTTTCGTAGATTTGCTTCTTATAGCACCCAAACCTTGCCATTTCTACGCAGTAGGCCCATTAGGTCCAGTTCCTAATTTTAGCGCCTTTTAGCTTCCTTTCCATTACATTTCCGGTCTACTTCCGTATTAAAGATGGCATAGAAAGCGTCCCTCTGTTGCACCTTATGGATAAAATCCATTAACCTTTTAGATGGTTCCCAGGTAAAAGCTATTTTATCCCATACTACTCTAAGTACAAAACTAGATGGTACCATAGATCTTATAACTCTTTAATGCGCGTATATTAGGAAGGCCGCTATAAGGTTAAAGTCCTTTAGTTATTACAGGGCTTTAAGTTCTAATTACTCTATAGCTTCGCTATTAGCTTAAGGGGATAGCTTAGCAATCAGAGGTGGCGTATTACTAGGTTCCAAACTTGTGTTAGGGACGCCCTATCTAGGTATATTCAGACCCTTATTAGCCACAAACCAGGTACTAGCTGGAACGTTAGTGGAAGCCAACAGGGTTTACACTACCTAAGACTTAATACATAGAGCTATAGGTGCTTAAGCATCCCACACCTAGAGCTTGTTCTGCAATATAGGGAGTAAGATATCTATTATCTGTTTTCCTTCTCCCGTTTTAAAGCCTTTGGTATAGTCTAGCTATTATAACAGTCCATCAGCAGGGTTATTTTCCCCTAGCTTATATTCAATCTTAAAATTAAATCACGTAAGCTCCTCTGCCTATCTGGCTTGTTAAGGTATAAGCTCCTTTATAGTTATAAAGTAGCGTATATTATAATAATCTAAGAGTATACAAGTGGTATGGCTTGCGTACTTAAGGTAATGTCGCCACTGTTTAAAGCAGTTAACTATAGCCAGCAGTTCCTTATTATGGGTATAATACCTAACTTTAGGCCCCTAGAATTTTCTGCTATAGAATGCTACTAGTCTTTAGTAGAGCTGGGTAGCGTCCGGATCCCTATTAGGTTACAGTAGGATACCGGCAAGGGCAAGATTTAATATATTAGTAATTATCATTAATGGCTAATCTAGGTCGAAATGCCGTAGCAATAGAGCTTCTATAAACTTTTCTTATAGTTCCCAAAAGGCCTCCTAAACCTTTCCAGGCTATAACCATAGTTTATACTATTTAGTTAGTCCCTTCTTAGTTTTCTTCCTTCCTACCTTTAAGCTTTTTACTCCTTAGGCCAGGTCTTGGGAAGCTTCCGCAATATAGTTAAATAGGTGTCGGGCAATGTCCAAGTAGTTATAGATAAAGCGCCTATAGAAATTGGCAAAGCCTAGGAACACTTAAACATCCTAGTAGCTCTCTGGCTCCGGCCACTCTTAAATTATTTATACCTATACTAGGTCCATAACTACGCCTATAGGCGTTATAATGTAACCCAGGAACTTAACCTGCTTAGTATTAAAGACACACTTTAATGCCTTAGCGTAGAGACCCCAATTATCCAAACATTCTAGTACTTGGCGAACGTGTTGCTTATACTAATCCTCATCTTCCAAGTAGATTAGGATGTTATCTAAATAGATAATACATATGCGGTTAACTAGTCCCCTTAAGGCTCTATAAATATATAATTAGAATATTATAGGCGCATTGGCTAGCCTAAAAGGCATTACTATATACTTAAAGTGGCTGTATTAGGTCTTAAAAGCGGTCTTTTACTTATCCCCTTCTTTAATACAAAGCCTATAATAGGCGTCTCGTAAATCCAGCTTTATAAAGATCTTCGCCCTAGATAGTTAATCTAGCATTTCACTAACCAGTAGTAGTAGGTAACGGTTCTTAATTGTGACTTTATTAAGACTGCGATAGTCTATATATAGCCTTATAGTTCCATCCAGTTTTGGGACAAAGAGGATCGGTGCGCTTGCTAGTAACTTACTAGGCCGGATCTATCCCTTTTCCTATATACTATTAAGGTATTCCCATAGGATCTTAAGCTCTTTGCGAGAGAGGTTATAAATAGGAAGGTTTAAGGGTTGTTTACCCTCTTTTAGATTAATTATATAATCATATTCTAAGTTCTATACTATAATTTTAGCTTACCTACCCAAGAATACCCTTAGTAAGTCCCTTAGGCCTAATAGAATATTTAACAGATTAGGGTCGCGTTTATCCTCCATATTATTATCGGGTAGGTCCTAGAGCTCCCTTAGGACGCTTACAGGTAGCGTCACGCGCTATAGTAGTTATTTATATATAGTTACTACCATATATTAAACCGTTTCATGTAGTAGCTAATAAAGGGTAGGGAATTCTTTAACGCAGCGTTCAAGGTGCCATAGTATATTCTCCGTATATTGCTTGAGCCAGAGTAACCCATGGCGGTGGAAGTATCTTATAAGATCTTCAAGATCGCCACCTCCCTAGTGTCTCCGCGACCTATCTGGCAGTTCCCTATAGGGTATCTGTTACGGAAGGGTTATCGCCTATACTAGGCTCTATACCCATCTTGCTATAAAACAGGGGTTAAATCCGATACTCCTTTAGGTATAAAGCGTATACTATTTCTCCTAGAGCTATATCTTCTAGGATATCTTTCAAGCTTATTAGTAAAATATGCCCTTCTAATTCTTTATCGTTCCACCATTTAAAGGCTCCTATCTTAAAGCGTATCTTAAAATCTACTTCTGCAAGCCAAGGATATCCAAGAATAAGGTTATAGCCTATAAAGTTAGCCACCCAAAAGGGTTACGGGCCGACCACCTTAGTACGGTTATATATGTCGGATACTAACACCGTAAGCTTATAGGCACTATATAGTTTAATCTAATGCTCATCTAGGAACCCTATAATAGGTTTCCGCCACCTTAGCAATAGGATAAACTTATACTCTTTTACCAAATTATATTATATAAAATTAATTTCGGCGCCGCTATTATACAGTACTTAGAACTAACGTACCTTGCCTATAGGGAGTACTATTTCCAGCTTAACAGCAATATAGAGAGTCTCTCCTTCTATATCTTGCCCTAGTTGCAGCTAAAAGAGGTCCATAACTAGGGCTTTTTTTTTTTAGATTATTAGTACAGTTATTACCCTACTTATTTTTCTAATTAGGTTTACCTCTAGAGAAGTTTTCTCTTAACTTTTTAGAGTATTCCTATAAGGGTGCCAGACGGGTGTTAGGTTAGCCCCAGAAGTCTTTCCTATTGCTTAAGGTCCCTAACTTTAACTTCTCTTTAAGAACGGCTTCTTTAAAGTTTAGGTTTATCCTACGTTACTACCAGAGTGCCTATACTTTTGGTTACCCCCAACTTCTTACCAAAAGAGGTCTAGTTCCTTACCGCATCTTCAGCGTTTAGAACCGCTCGTTCAAAATCCGTATATATAGTAATCTATAATAGGGCTCCCACGCGCTTTATTCCGTCACAAATTGCTAGCTTAATTCTAGCCCAGATAAATCTAATTTTCTCCTTCTTATAGATGCTACCGTTCTTATTTTTAAAGGGTTCTAGATCTATTAATTAAGCATAAGTTTCCACGAAGTTTATAAACTGGCAGAAATTATAGTAGTTAAGCTGTGTCCCATTCCAGAATAGTTCTGCGTAATTATATTATATAACATACAGATCTTAAGTCCATTTCTTTAGGAAGGTTTACAGCTGCGGCCATATAGTAATTTGCTCTTTATTAAGCTAATTTAGTGCGATCTAGTTTAGGGATTAATCTTTAATCTTGCTAATAATCTAACAGGTATACTCTTTAGTATTATCTTATATTATCAGCATCTTAAAGAAGTTATCTATTTTACAAACCCAATTGTCCAACTGTTGGGCGTTAGGTCTCTAGCGGAGTTCTAAACTACTAAAGGCCTTAGCCAATCGGTCTATATCCTTTTTCTATTTACTATATAGATACCTCTCTAAGTCTTCCATACCTCCTTAGGTAGGTACTAGGTAGCCCCTAGGAGGCCCTTAGCCTTGGCCAGATTATAAAAGATTTTATCTAGCCTAGATTAAGCTCTGCTAGATCTAGACCTGCTCCTAAAGGTTTCTAATATATTTATTAGTAGCTCCCTCCCGCATGGATTCCAAGAGCCTTACAGCAGCTTCCCAATATCCTCCTTGGAGAAAATCAGTATAGGGCTCTTAACTTTCCAACCTTAGGCCTAGGAAAGCTCCGGCTACAGAAGTAGTATTAATACCAGTAGCTAATACGGGTTTCCCTACAAGGCTTAAGTCTTAAGTCAGTAGTTAGGTTAGATTACCCAAAGGGGTAGGCCCGCTTAGCTTATAAGCAGTCTATACATTGCCACTATACCAATTATAGGCTAGTAGTCTTCCAGGAGGGTTCCGATTGAGTCCCTAATTGGGCACATTAGTATATTCCTCTGGCATTTCTAATTTAGGGGAAGATCTTAGTGTTGCCTCTAGCACTTAATCTTCTAATTGGCCTAAGTGGGGCCGGAGGGGTTCCAGCTGCTTTCTAGCAGTATTGTGACCGTTATAGAGGGTGTCTACGTTTTCCTTAGCGTTGCTAGTAACCATAGGTATATAAGAGTCTTTAAGCTCTTAGTGCATCTAAATATTGGGGCTTATTCGGCCGTCTTGCCCAGAGGTTTGTATTATCGCAATCTCTCGCTATTAGAGGGACCTTCCTGCCTTAGCGCGACGGCTTTCTATAAGGTGTTTATAGAGTTTCCGTTTAGGTTATTGTAAGATTTTAAGGGAGGATAGTAGATATAAATAAAAGATATAAATAAACAATCTGGTCCTTAAAGCCAGCTACCCTTCCAAATAGAGTAGGAAGGATTTAAATGTGAGGGGAACTTATAGACAGGGGGCTATAAGGACACAATTATAGAATAAGATAGATTAGTAAGAGAGATAAATCCTTAAGGAGGTAAGACCTCTAGGATTATAGAGACTATATACTACAGGCACGTACCTCCGGCACGTAACCGGTGACCATCTAAGGGGCGTCTAGAGGTTGTCCTAAAGGCAACCCAAGGTGTCCGTAATAATATCCCTTACAGGTAGTTAGAGTAGCCACGTGGTAAAGGGAACAAGACTAGTAGTAGAAGACACGTATATATAGAGGGATAATAGTGCACTATGAGGAACAAAAGAGTGTTTAATTAACAGTTTTGCGTTTTGTTACAATAACGCATACTAAATTTATAAAGACGCTAAGTACGGCGCAAGCTATTGGCCGCAGGAGCCATTATTATCTAAGTTTAGAGGAACTAACAAACCAGCTCGCAGAACGGATATTAAAGATGATGAATTTAATACAGGTAAAGCATTTATTAATAATAAGGCAATAAAGGCAGCTTACTAGAAGCATATAGACCTTGGAGAAGTTGAAATAGAAGTAGAGACTAAGACTATCACAGAATAAGGTTTAGTAACGGGTATTATAACACCATTAAATACAATTTCCATCGCTTTATAAAATAATAAAAGCAACGTTTAGAAGAAACTAGGCAGGTAGATAACTGCTAGTACCAGCTTATTACTTAATAAAGGTAAAAGGCCATAGGTCTAAGATTTTTAAAAAGAGATAAGGAAGGCTCTAGACTTGTAAAGTGCGATAAGGATAGCTCAGGAACCTACAACGGACAAAAACTGATGGGAAAGAGCAGCGACTTAGTTTAGTAATAAACGAATAAGTATAGGACGCAAGTTTAAGAACTATAAGTTTAGGGAACGAATAAGAACATTAGCAATTCTAGGTAAATATAATATTCAGCCTAAAAATTAAAAAGTTAATACTAGGATTAAGAAGTAAGAAGACTTTAAGGACCTAGCTATAAGACGCAGAAAATAAGAAACTATAGATAAGTTTAGGTAAAGAATTATTGCATAACAAGAATAAAAGGTAGATTAGAGATCTAGTATGCAAAGTTATAGTAGGGATAGAGCACCTATATAAAGAGTTACTAATAGGCCTAAGGTAGGGACGCCTAGAGTAAAGTGGTTTGATAAACTAGAATAAAAAGAGGATTTAGGGATTCCAACCAGATTCGAAGAAAGATATACTAAAGGATATTACAATGCAGCGATAACAAGGTACTTTTTAATAGATAAACTATATATACTAAACCAGTTATATGGAAAGTGGTATAGGCAACGACATAATAACGAATAGGAAGATTTTTATATATGGCTAGACAAAAAAGTTGTCTAAGACTAACCCATTACGGAAAAACGTATAAGTTATATTAAAGGAGCGTTAATTATAATATTAAGGAACCTAGAAGAAGGATCTAGGGACTAGAGAAGCAAGCAATAAATCTTAGTACCTATAGCAGAGTTACCAGTAGTTAAGTTAACTAGGTATAGATTTAAACTTAAGAGCGAAGATAAGCTAAGAGTTAACTTAAGACACCTAGCGCATTATACACTATTGTGGATAGCTTGTGTAGATAACACGTATAACATATATAGGGCACCAAAAGATAAAAACCGGAAATACTTAGTAAGGATATATTAGGCACTAGAAAAAAAGCGGTTTAGGGACGCTAAGTATATATATAGATGGCACCTAGTAGAAGTTTAGGAGTTAGGCAACTTATTACTTTAACTAGAAAGATTCCTTACGGAAAAATACCTAGACGAATAATAGTGGTAGGAGTGCCTAGAGAACACTTGTCTACAGTATATAGAGGAAAAGAAATGAACTAAGTATTGGCCTAAGTTAGACTAAGTATAAATGGGATCTAGTAGCTAATAGTTAGGAAAAGGGGAGGCGTATAGGACCAAAGGGAACCAGTATTAGAGCCTTAGACCCTTAAAGGAATTTAAGGACAACACCTAAATTTACAAGTTAAGTAGCAAGATTAGCAGTTTAAAGCATTGGTAGACAGTAGAGTAATAAGGAACCACATATTACTAGCAGCAGTGGAAAGGATGGGGTTACTATATAGATAAAAGGAACACCTGTATCTACTTATAATAATTTTAGGAGATTAGATAACCTATAGAGGGGGCATTATTAATCTCAAAATAGGACCTATTTAGTTAATTATTAAAGGGAGACAAGTTAGAGTGTCTTTTAATATCCTACTATTAGGACAGGACGAGGCGATACTAGAAATGCCTTAATTATAGGAATACAATCTAAAGATCGATTGGGTTACAGGTTAGGTTAATATTAGGGATACTTAATAATATAAAGTGCGACAGCGAACCAAGTTAGTATAGTACTAAGTTAGAGCAATGTACAAAGAGACTAAGCGAAGCTTAAGTTATATACTAAAGAGATACCACAAGTATGGTAAAAAGTTATTGTTACTAGAAAGTGAGAAGCTGTTAAAGTATACAGTATAGGACTATAAGATAGAGTTAGAACTAGGAATAAGTCTAAGGTTTTTTCTAACCTATAAGCTTACTAAAACCAAGTTAGTAGCGCTTAAGGAGTTTGTCTAAGAGAACTTACAAAAGGGATATATTAGACTATTGCAGTTATTAGCAGGATATCCAGTACTATTTATCCTAAAGAAAAACGGAAAACTTAGGATATGTATAGACTATAGACAGTTAAATAGCATTACTAGTAAGGACAGGTATCCTTTACCCTTAATTAGCGAAATCTAAAATAGGATAGGCAACGCAAAGATCTTTATAAAGATAGATTTAAAATAGGCGTACCATTAAATTAGAATTAAGGAAGGCAACAAATAAAAGGCAGCCTTTAGGTTAAAGGAAGGACTATATAAACCATTAGTTATACAATTTGGGCTTATAAACGCACTAGCAACGTTCTAGAAGCGAATTAACAGTGTATTAGAAGAACACCTTAATGAATTTATTATGGTATATTTTAACAACATTATTATCTACTTAGAAAGCGAGGAAGAGCATAAAGAATACATTAAATAGGTCTTAAAGAGACTATAAGAGGAATAGATACTAGTAGCAATTAAAAAATGCGAGTTCTTTACTAAGAAGACCAATTTTATAGGATTTATTATTAAACTAGGATACATTAGCATAGACCCAAAGAAAGTTAAAGCTATAGTAAGTTGGCAAGAACTAGAGAATATTATATAGTTAAGATCGTTCCTAGGGTTTTATAACTACTATAGGAGGTTTATTACACAGTGGTTAAAGAACATTAAGCCGTTTATAAGGCTTACGAAAAAAGAGGAACTGTGGGTATAGACTAATAAGTAAAAGAAATTGTTTAAAGAACTTAAAAAGTTGTTTACCTAGGAACTAATCCTTAAGATCTATTAACTAAAGTTAAAGATGGTTATTAAAACAGGTACATTAGACTTTGTACTAGGAGCATATTTGCTATAGAAGCACTAGGACGCATAGTATCCAGTAGCGTATTATAGTTAAAAGATAACACTACTAGAACTATACTATGACATCTATAACAAGGAGTTATTAGGTATAGTTATAGCGTTAAAGGAATAGAGAGTATTCTTACAAGGCATAAAGAAACTATTTATAGTTAAAACGGACTATAAGAACCTAATAGGTTCTTAATAATAAAAGAACTTAACTAAAGACAAGTTAGATGGGCGGAAATGCTTATAGAGTACTGTTTCGAGATTTAGTATACTAAGGGTACAGATAATGCACGAGCAGACGCTCTAAGCAGAAAAGCTAAACTATAAAACAATAAGAAGCCATTAGGAGCTTTACTGCGAAAAGATTAAGATGGATTAATTAGGTATAATTATCTAAAAGTTGTAGTAACTAAGGAAAGTTAGATCTATAAGTTATTAGAGAGTAATTAGACATAGAAGATCTAAGACATATAGGTAGAGGATCTAGATACGGAATAGTACAAAAATAGAGAAGCAACTTATATTCTAAGGTCTATTATAAAAGAGTTTATAAAAGAGTTTTATAAAGGAATGATATAGGGACACAACAGAGCTACGGGCTTAGTGTTAAGACTTTAAGAGGAGTATATTATTTAAGGAATCTAGGGACTAGTAAAACAAGTTATAAGAGAATATCTAGATTGCTAAAGAAACAAACTAATAAGGTATAAGCCGTATAGAGGGCTACAACCTGTTAAAATACTAGAAAGACCATAGGAGGTTATATTATAGGACTTTATTATTAAGTTACTAAAGTTAAGAGATCCTAATACAGGACAAGATTATAACGTAATCTTAGTAATAGTGGACAAGCTTACAAAGTAGGGATACTTTATAGCGTGCATAGAAGAAATATTAGCAGAAAATATCGCTAGAATCTATATTAAGGAAGTGTTTATAAGACACGGAGCACTAAGTAAGGTCATATTAGATAGAGATCTAAGATTTAGAGCAGCATTTTAGGAGGTATTCTTAGCCGAATAGGGAGTTTAAGCAGTAATATTAATAGCGTATTATCCGCAGACGGACGGACAGATAGAAAGACTAAACTAGACACTAGAGCAGTATCTAAGACATTATATTAATCACGTATAGAATAATTAGGTATCGTTATTACTAGTTACACAGTTTGCATATAATGTAACACTATAGAAAGGAATGGGAATATTACTATTTAAGGCGAACTACGGGTACAAGCCAAGAACATTATTATTGCTACGTTAAGTAAAGAAAACAAGTATCACAGCTAAAGAAAGAATGAAGACGTTAATAAATCTTTATATAGACCTTAAGGAAACAGCTAAACTAGTATAAGAGCGAATAAAAAGGTATTATAATGCTAAGAAATCTAAGGGACCAGATCTTAAGGAGGGAGATAAAGTATAGCTACTACACAAAAATTTCAAAAGTTGACGACTAAGTAAGAAGTTAGACTACGTCAGACTAGGACCTTTCGAAATTATATAAAGAATTTTATTAGTTACATATAAGTTAAACCTATTAGCTAAAATAAGAATCTACCCTATATAACACATTGTAATGCTAGAGCCAGTATACAGAAATATTAAGCTACTAGTCTATAAGGCAGACACGTATAAAGGATAGGAAGAGGATAAATAGTAAGTTTTAAAAATTATTAGTTATAAGGACGTTAATAATAAAATATAGTATGAAGTAAAGTAGATAGGCTATAGTAAGACTACCTAGGAACCACTAAGCAACTTAGAGAATATTATAGAAAAGGTATAGGAGTATTAAAGGAGAAAGGGTCAGGCAGTATTAATAAAAAAGGATCACCAAAGAATAAGTTACCTAAGGGGGACCTAAGAGGAGTAATTGCCGAGCTACTTAGAGTTGTTTCCCTTATAGAGGGAGAGTCTATTCTTTTATTACTAAGTTCCTATAGACCTTATTCTATAAGTTTCCACTTTTTAGAACAAACCTTCTTATAAACCTTTTTAAGACGGATTAACCGAGTGGAAGCAGCGAGACGAGACTTAAGAGCCCGTTGCTGAGCATTAGCAGCCTCTCGCTTAGCGTTATAAGAACGCCAGAGCTCTGCTAGAGCAACCAACAGCTTATTATCTAGCTTTGCAGCAGCAAATTAAACACGAGACCCTACGATAAGTTACTTAGGGAACTTGAAGACTGTTAAGAGTTATAAGACGCGCACACTTAGCATTAGAAATAGAGCGAACATTGCAAGAAAATTAAATGTTTGCTTTAGTGCACTCTAAATAAGAGGATAGTTGTTAAGATAAAGGACTCGCCAGCGTAACATAAACTAACCCCTCTTTTGTATAACAAGAACATAGAGACGGCATAATCTCACCTAGCAACAGTATAGCAGCAACAGTACGAGCACATCATATGGTAGAAGAAGAAGAAGAAGCTTTAGGTATAATAAGTAAAGGTATTAACCAGATTAATTAAATAGATATTACACCTCTAATAGACAACTTAGAGATATTAGGAATCTTCAAGGACAAAGATAAAGAGAAGGGAGATAGTGTTACGGACAGCTTAAGTATAATATTACAACTACTTAGGGAAGAGTTAGAAGAAGCTAGTTAGTTAATAAGAGCACGGTTTAGAATGGAACCGGTGGAACTATATAACAAGGAATAGTAGCCAAGTTATATAATATAATCTGTATAATCTATATAATTTATAGGATCTATAATAGAGTAAATAGAGCACATATACCTTACGTATAAGAGAGGATTTCATAGGAGTACGGTTGTGTATTTAAAGGACCTCAGTCCCTACTATAGATAGTTCTCTCCTTATAGTGAATCTTAGAATACAATTAGAGTTAATCTGTTAGGCAACCACTCCACCAGTTATTATTACGTTATTAACTTCTTGTTTACCTACACACCTAGCCCATTAATAGAACCCACCGTAGTTACTGCTACAAGATTCCGTTACAATTATCTTTACTATACTAGCACTTTATCTACTTATCTAGGTACTTTAGGGGGTTTGGTTTATTAGGGTAACGGCTATAAAAAATTTAAAGCTTATAGGGACTGCTAATAAAGTTCTATATAGGGTACTAGGTAGGATCTGGGTTATAGCCTTTCTAACTAACGCGGTACTTTAGCGTTCTCCTTACTAGCTTATAGGCCAGAATTTCTTTAATTTCCTATTTATTGTTGCCATTAACTTAAATTAGTAGGGGAGGTTTGTTTTTTTGTCTAGGTAATAGGTTGTTTACGGCTTTCTATAGCTTACCTAAAGAGAATTTAGGGTAGACCTTAATCAAATCTAAGAGCTTTATTTTATATAAGTTGCCTATCTTCTTAAGGACCTTATATAGTCCTACTATCTAATAGTCTAGCTTACGGCTAGGCCGTTCTATTTTCTAGTTCTTTATTATAACCTAGACTATATCGTCTACGGTAAAGTTAGGCTTGCGCCTATACTTATTTGCCTACTATTTTATTAATTTTTAGGCCTTTTCTAGATTTGTATAGGCTACCGTCTAGGCTTTTTCTAAGCGCTTAGTGTACTACTGTGCTTCCTTATAAGATAGTTTCTTATATATAGTCTGTAGTCCTTCTGGCCTATCCCAGTTAAAGCTTATTTAGGGTAAATACCCTATTTCTAGTTAGATAGGTGTAAATCCCGTAAAGTTATAGGGTAGGGTTGCCTAGGTGTAGTCTATTAAGGGTAGTAGTTTGCCCTAGTTGTCCTAGAAGTAGTTAATAAAGGGCCAAAGTCTCTGGTCCAAGTATTAATTTATAATCTCTGTCTAACCGTCTATTTGGGGATAGTATGCTATAAAAAGCTTTAGCCTAATCCCTAGAATTTTGGTAAACTTATTCTAGAAGGCCGATATAAACTATAGCCTGCGGTTTAATATAATAGTATTTAGTAGTCCGTAAATTTAGTAGATATAGTGGATATATAGTTAGGCCGCCTCTTTAATATTAATATTCTTATAATAGGGAATTAAAAAAGGGCGTTTGCCAAAGCGGTTAATTAGGATTATAATTACATCGTACCTATTACGGTCTACTAGTAGTTTATAGAAGTTTATAGAGATATATTACTGGGGGCGCTCTGGTATTAGAAGTAGCTTTAATAGTCTGGGGGTTTTATCTCGTAGAATTATAGACCTATAGCAGTTATTGCAGTTCCGTATATAACGGTTAATATTTATAACTATTCCGGGCTAGTAGTAACGGTTACTAATAATCTTATAGGTCTTATTTTTTTTAGGGTAGGCTATAAATACCTAGGTATATGCTTCGGCAATAAGCCAGGTTTATAAGTTCTGTTTCTCTACTACTACTAGCTGTTCCTAGTGCTTAAATAGTCCATTTTTAAGGGACTATGGACTAGTAACGTCCTTTACCTTTTTGCGGTACTCCTATAGAGAAGGGCCTATACGGTTTACTTGCAGTAGTTTATTAATAAGGTTAAATTCCATGGGGTTAATGGGATATATCTTAGCGCTTAAAGGTTTAGTATTTAGTTCTTCCTATATCTAAGGGTTAAGGTACTCTAGTTATAGTAGTATTTAGGTCTATAATAAAAATTTTACGGCTATCCAGTTATTTAGGTCCTATTTACACCTTATAAGAGCGTCCGTATAGTTAGTGGCGCCTAGCCTATATATAATTAAGAAGTGGAACTAGGATAGGGTGTCCGCCTAATGCGCTTACCGCGCTATAAGGGCCTTATAATCTAAAACTACTTAGATAGGCTTAGGGGTCCCTTCTAGCTGTATACGCTAGTGCCAAAAGCTAGAGATAATAGCTAGTATTTCTTTATTATAGATAGGGTAGTTTAGCTTAGTATTTACTAAAGTCTTTAAATAGTATATAATAGGGTGCTATTCTCCGTCCGGTTACTTTTAGAAAAAAACGCTAGCTACTACGCTATTTAAGGAGTTGGTTTCTAGCCTTAAGGACCATTTTAGGTAGAAGTAGGCGAGTAAGGGGGCGGAGACTAGCTGTTTCTTAAGCTTATTAAAGGCCTTCCTATATACGGTATTAAAGTAGAAGAGTTAGTTCTTTTAGGTAAGGCGGCTAAGAGGCTAAGTAATTCTACTATAGTTCTTAATAAAGCGTTAGTAGAAGTTATAGAAGCCTAAGAATAACTATATCCCTTTTACAGTCCGTGGTAGTTTTTACTCCATTAAAAAAGAAAATGGAGATCTAACTGCCGGTTTTGGAGGGTTCTGTCGCCGTTTTTAGAGGTCGCGTCGCCAAAACTCCCCACCGCCCTAAGCCTCTTGCTTGCCGGTCTAACGTTAAGCCTCTCGCTTACCGCCCTATGCCCCTCGCTTTTTAACAGGCAGACTAGTTTATCCAGAAATATAACCTTCCACGCGCCTAGCCCTAAAGCTATATATACTCTATGGCTCCCACCTCTAATCCGTTTAATCCAGGCCCCGTTTCTCTTATTCTTTACCCTCCTATCTCCTTACTCTCTAGATCCTTCCCGCCGTTATTACCCTCTAGGTCCTTCTTACCGTTATTGCCCTAAATTCTCTTCTAGCCCCCTAGAATGCGGCGCGCTCAATTATTGGATTATAACTTGTTGTCCAGCGTCACTAATAATGAGTATATGGACATAAACAGCGACGGTAACAGCTACGGGACAGAACTGACCGTTTTTAACAGTAATGCTGACAGCACTGCTAAATCTAAAAATGCTTATGAAGCGTCTGCTTAAGCATGGCTTTATAAGGATCAAGACTATCTATTAAAGTATTACCTTAAACAGCTAGAAGAGTTTAAGGAATCCAATTTTATAACGCAGGACTATGCCGATAGTAGTACAAATCTCATTAACCGCATTGAAGAACACTGGCATTAGTAAGTAATAACCTATTTAGCGGCTTTCTCTTAGGCCTAATTTAGCAGAGAGCTAACAATTTTTAAATACTGCACCTATATAGGGAAAGACCCCAAGAAAACGTACTGAGTCCTCTCACTTTGGCTCCTTTATAGCTTCTTTAACTGGTTCCTAAATTAGAAACAAGGGAAGGGGGGTAGAAAATAGTGCAGGATAAAGGTTTCTAGCTCGCTTAGCCTATACTAAAAGTACTATCGCCTTATATATAAGAGAGCGACTAGAGGGAAAATTGCTGGTAAACTAAACCGCCAGATATATAAGGTGATTACATTTCTAGTTAATCCTTTAACCTAGTAAGGTAAGGCGGAGCTAAGACATCTTTTTTAGGTACTTTGGAAACTGGTGAAGAAACATAGTCTAAGCAACAAAAAGCGAGAAAAGACTATTATAAACATAGAGGATCTCGCCCTAGTCCTTAAGACTAACTTAATCACAATAAGGAAGTAATATGCAGTTGGACGGCATCAGATATAAGTGCACTTCTTAATATAACTAGGCCTTTGTACTGCGAGCCAACCTAAAGCTCTTCTAAACCTATACTACCAACATATAATAGTTACACTTATTTGGGACCTAAAGGGCGGTCCCCATAATATTGTGCTTAAGTTTATATTTGAATTCACTAAGGAATATCTTAGCATAAAGGAAGTGTGTGTTATCTTTCTACCCTATTCCTCTTACCTTATACTTATAGAGAACTAGTAATACTTTCCCAATTCCTAAGATTATTTTTAACCCTTTACTCATTCTTAGCCCTTATATCTTTCTCCTAGGCCTCCTCTTTACTAATAAAGCTTTTAGAGCCCCTAACCTAACGTCCGCGGAGTAGCTTAGTAAGCTATATATTAAGCCTAGGCGTAATAAGTTGCCGCTACTACTCTGTTTAGACTTAGATAATATCCCTATATTTTGGCAATTAATTAAAGCCTTTTATAGCTATAAGGTCTTACCTAACCAACCTTTATAGTACTTAACTCTTTTACCGTGGATTAAGGACCTTGGCATAATTACGGGATTTTAGCAGGTTGCGCGCCTATATAGTCTCCATTACAGCGCAGGTAAGGCATTTAATAAAAATAGTAAGTTCTATTATATAGAGCCAGTCCTACTAAGATATTTCTAATATCTTTACTACCTAGGTAACGTAACTAATGCCCTCTAGAACCTAATAATGCAGTATACTAACACCCAAATATTCCTAAAGCACTACCTTTTACGGCGTGTTAATGTAAATATATAAGCAATTATTTAAGGCTTAGAACCTTAGGAAAAGTTAATAAAAGTGGCGTACTAAATAAGTTAATTAATTAACCCGCGGCAGCCACAGAACCTAATAAAAGAACAATCCTTATTGGTTAACAAGAACCCATATATTTGTTCCTTAATCAAGGTTCAAAATAAGCTAAAGTATAGCCTTAAGCGCAAAGCCGCAGGAAGTATAGAATACTAAAAGCTTAACTAGGAAATTATAAATAAAAGACAACGTTAAAGAAACGCGCTATTGGAAAATATTAAGAAAAATTAGGACAATAAATAAGCTGTAATTAATATTAAGCGGCAACTTTCTGGGGTTAAATTTAGCGAGGATATTAAAGCAACTTTAGAATCCTGTAATGATAGATTAGTTAAACACAAACGCCTTATCAATGTAATTATAACGCTTCCTAGTATGTCACTAGAAGATAAGATATATAGACGCAATAATACCATTAATGTAGTCGTAGATTACTGCAATATTGAGGAAGGTAGAGTGTATTGGCTAAGTCATCGCCAGAGACAGTCTAGGATAGGTATCACCCTTGGCTAAGTTAAGATTAAAGAAGATGCTGAGATTTTAGAAGCGGCTAAAGCGCTAGAGAGGGTAAAGGCATCCTTATATAAGGAGAAAAGACCAAAGATATGCTTTATCTGCCTTAGGAACCAAAAGCTACCAATTAGCAAGCGTATACATAAGTTCTATACTCCAGCTGCTCTTATAAAACATTTCTGAAAAGGGTATCTCTCTAAACTCCTATAGTAGGGTAAGATTAGATATAACGTTTATAAAGTAACCCTTAAGCATAAAATGCATCTTTAGAACTATACGCTTAGCACACATAGGACCTTTTCCTAGTCATTACGCGCTTATCTTATTATTTGCCATTTTTTATTTTATTTTAGTCTGTTATTATCCAATCCTATTCCAGTATTTAGTAGAATAGATACAATGACTAGAATTTTATAATTTGTCTAGGGGGCGAGGGGTAGTAGGTAAGGTGAGGGTAAGGTAAGGGTAAAATAAAGGATAAGATAAAAGGTAGGGTAAGGGGTAAGGAGTAAGGTAATAGGTGGCTAATAGGGGATAGATAATACAGTTACTATACAATATCTAACGGACTGACTATGAACGAGATATATATTTAAATTTCTTAGATTAACCTAAATGGAGAAAAGAAGAGAAGTATTATATAATAACTTCCTACCTAAGCTGATCTCCTAAGCTATGTATCTTTACTTATGTATAACACTGGCACTTTTTGTAACGAAGTATATAAGGGTAATTAGGGTTGGATAGATAACTGCTGTTCTTAATATAATATATAAACTCAGCACTGTAACTAATATTATAACAAGTCCTAGTAGAGCAGAGGGTATTAAGACAGTTATTAATATTTTCACTTTTACGCTCAGTTACAGCGTACCTTACCTTAGCGGATTAAAGTAGTAATTCTGTTTATTATAGCTAAGACTGGACAGCTTAAAGTTTTTATATAAAATTTTCCTCTATATCCTTGGATGCGGTAATCGCTGTCCATATAATGCCAATGGCGAAATCGCTTATAACGTCCAGCTCTACAAAGTCCTTAAGTTTAATAAGCTCTTTAATGTGCTTGGCCGCTATTAAGGTGATTATATTATGCAATACTAAGTTACCTATTAGGCTAAAGACATCCTTAATAATATTAGGGAACCTATCCGCAGACTAGCTGGTTCCTAGAATATATTAGATTTTTATATTCGCAAGCTCTTTTAGCTGCGGTATATTATAGTAATTGGCAATTGCATTAACATAAATGTAGTGAAGTGTAATATCGGCCATTGTCGGCCATATTGTTGTATCTTTATTATTGCCACCGCTATTATTATAGTCCCTTTTATATATAAATTGGATCATTCTCTTAACGGTACCAGAATTAAACTTATTAATATTTATAATATTAGTCACCGCCTCCTACCTATTAGTTAGTTAGTTAGGGTTAATTCTATAAGATATTTAGTTAGCTTTTACCTAAAAGCCTCTATTATAGGCAGCTGCAAGTATAGGAGATTGGGTGCATATAATCGCTTTATAGACTTTAAACTCTAACCCCTAGTATATAAGTTTTAAGTCGCTATATTTCTTGCTGTTTATAAGCTGCGCTAAGCCGAACGGAACACCTTTAAATGGTATATTTCGTTAGTTTTCTTTCCTAGTTCTAGTTTTAACTACGTCTTAAGCAATATTTAAGGGAGTGATTTAGTGTCAAATAGGACAATTAAGAATAAGAACTCTACTTTATTAAACATAGCTCTAGAGCCTCTATATATACATTAAAAAGTCGTTATTAGCTTTATCTAATCTGTAATGGATTTAGCTAATTAGTTAGAGCCTTAAATGTTAGTCGCTTAACTAAGGACTTATATAACTTCTAAAATTCCAGAAAGGGTAAGTGGTGGGGTATACAGCCGCAGCGCCTAAAAGCAGTTAGGTTATATAATAGAGGCTTAGTTAGAAGACGTGTTCCTATAGCTTAAGTTAAGGCTCTACACTCCTCTAAGCCATATTAAGTAAAGTTAAATAGTATTATATTCCTGCGTACTAGCCTGCTAATTACACTATTCTATCTAATGTAAGTAGCAACACTAGACGCAAGCAGCTATAATAACTATTAATTAGAGGACTAAAAGATAAAAAGAAGAATTAACTATTTTATTATAAGAGGCTCTAGAGCCTCACTATATATATTAGGTAGGTGGTAAGAACTATTAATAATACTAATAGCGATTTATAACTGTTACTTAATTGCTACTAGGTTGATATTGCCACTTGGTTGGTAATAGGTAATAGAAAGGTAATAGAAACTGGGTAATAGGTAATGGAAATAGTGTAAGTAAATACAATTTTAATTAATAATAACCCACACTACCTACGCACCTATAGTAGTCCCCCTCTTACCTTTAATACTAGAACATTTCAAGGCACTATACCTATTAGCCTACCCCAGAAATAAATATTTAGAAAAGAATTCTTACTTAGCGCTTTAACTAGTTCACTAGCGTACTACACTAAGGACAGTTTTTCCTAGGGATTACCTAAACTTCTTTGCCTTCTTTAAAACAAGCTAGGCATTATCTTCCAGGAACCTAAATAAAAAGTTAAGAATACCTAAGTTTTACGCTTAACACGTTTTATTACTGGTATAGCTATAGTGGGAACTTACTAGTCGGCTAATTAGTATAGGGGTCTCTATAGAGACTTAATTGATAATATTAGAAGGTATAGCGGTATGTTTTAGGTAGATGCGAATGCTTTAAGCTAGAGGCGAGAAATTAAATAACTAGGATTAATAGAGTTGGAAAGAGGACTTATAGGAGGATAGATAAAGGTAGAAGATATATTGGATATTTATACTTACCTATAGCTTTCCTTAATCCAACTTAAATAAAATTGCGTTACCTAGCCTAGTCTTACTAAGCTATATTAGCCTAATCCAATACCAAGGCTTATATTAATGTAATATAGCTCCCTTACTCTTTACCGAGTTGTGGCTTTATATAATCCATCCTATAGACAACTACATTTTCCTTTATCCTCTTATTCTCTATCCGTAATAAACTACTAAAATTGCCTTCCAAGGCATTAGGCAGCCGGATTTCAACCAGTGTATGCTATTTCCTTTCTAATGAAATATATAGGGCGCACTTCGCATTCTACTAATCCTTGTTACGCATAGTGTTTTCTAGGCATGGCTTTTTGGTGGGGCTATAAAGCTGTGGTCAACAGTCACGTAGCAAGATATAGGTAATAGTAATTCTAGACCATTAGGTGTTAAAGACAAGGTAAAAGGTAGAGGTACTTATAACCTGCTAATCTTGTCATTAGCTACCGTATCCATTATGCTAATAAAGGGCGAGTGGAGCCTAGGAAAGTTTAACGGGATATAGGATGTCTTATAATAAAATAGGGTAGTTATAACAAAGACAGCAATATAGAGCTACCTATAGAATAAGCCTATTAGAACATTTAGGTCAGGACATTTAAAGAGGCGCTGCGATATATATGGCTTTATTAGCTATATTGGCGTCAGCCAGTTTTATATTGCTAGCGGTCAATTAGGTTGATATGGTTGATAGGGTTAATAGAGTTAACAGGGTTAATAGTTAACAGCCCTACCTTAGCAAACGGCACTCCGCCTAGCAACACCAACCTCTTATTTCAATGCCATTATACATAATGAGTTTTACCGCTAGGTCCAAAGCTAGTAATATATAGACTATTGCCGGATATACTAAAACTCAATAGAAGCGGTTCCTGGTAAGTAGGGATTTATACACAGCTTTAACTCTTAGTAATAGAGATTAGTAGATACTTATATAGGATAAAGCTAAACAACTTTACTTATTATATCTAATATATCCTGCTTGGTTTAAGGTTCCTATAGATAAACAGGAGGCGCTTCTAGAGCGCCTAAACAAGTTACTAGCGGCTAAAAATATACCCTAAGTAGCCACTAAAGTCCTTAATTGGCGCATAGCACAAGCCGTTAGAAAGGCCCATTATTAATTTTATTGCATTATAGTTAGGACACTTATACTTATTTAAGTTTTAGCTTTACCAAGTATAGTGTCCGCAGAGGAAACAAGCGAATTAACTAATTAACCCCAGGTATTAACTAAGCGGCTATTTAACCCTATACAAGATACATAATAAGTAGCCTATATATTAGGCACCCTATAAGGCATAAAAGTAGGATTAAGGGAGGGAATATAGCTGGGAAAACCTATTTTAGTATCTAAGTGGTTCAAAATATCGCTTATCTCTTAACGCTAGTAGTGCCTCTGCTTCCCTATCCCACCTCCCCAGCAAGGCCTATAGTTTGCCTCCTATATACTATAGCGCCTATAAAGCTAAAATTAATAACTATTATTATACTTAACTGAAGTAATGCAGATATTATACTAAGTTAAAGCCTAGGTGCCTGCAAACGCCACTATAGGGATATACAGTAGGTATTATTAGTATTTTAAATAACTGCAGGAGACCCTACTAGGCGAAGTCTCGCATTTTAATTAAGTAATTAAATAAATCGGCCTTAGAAAAGGCCTTCTAGGTAGTATCTAGCCTCTCTACGATCATTATAATGCTTTTATTTTAAAATTAATAACCTCCTCCACTATATATCCAAACTTTAAGCTTAGCCTTCTATATACATTTGAAATCCTAATTAGCACACCCTATTAGTTCTTAATTATGGGATATATATCCTCCAAGCCCTAAACGCCACTGGAACCCTAGACGGGTCGGGCTGCGAAAAAAGATAAGCTTCTATTATATTATAGATCCAGTTCCACAAGCGAAGCTATTAAAACTTAGGTAGCAAAACTGAATAATGCTTTAGAATATCAATATATGCTCTATCTAATTCTTTTATCCAAAATAGCAGAGGACCAATCTGCTGCTGTGCAATATTCTACCTAGATGTTTACACTCGCTCTAGTCCAGAAGGAGTGCTCTATAGATGTGTATTTCCCCTTATACTCTAATCCGGATAAAGCAACCGCACGCTAGACAGAAGAACGTAAACGGCTAAAAGGTTTAGCTTTACTTAACAGCTGGGAAGATGTTAAAAGAGCCTAGCAGGAAATTAAGGTGGAAGTTAATAGCGAGGATAATACCATAGTGGAGGAAATTAATAAGAAGATTAAGGAATTGGATAATAAAAGGGGAGCTAGTAAGCATTAAAAGTTGTGTACCGTTTACTGGTTAGCTAAAAGTATGCTCTAGTATATATAAAAAGGATAGTCTAGGAGGCAGTATCTAGAGAAATATTAGCAGCTTTTAAATATAATAAAGCAGAATATAAATGCTCCGCTAACCGATCTTATTATATACATGTTTAACAATCTTTCTGCCAAAGCCGAAATGATATTTGCTATAATAGACTATCTAATAGGTACAATTTACATTATAATCACTCCTTTAACCATAACGGGCATTAGAGAAAGGAAGCTAAAATTAAAAGTTAGCTATATTAGCGGATATATTAGAGACTATAAAGCTAGTAAAGAACTCCGCGGGCAGTAATAAAATCTCTTTAGCGTAATATACATTGAAGTTAGGGATTTGAGCACATAGTTATAAAAAGTAAATAACACGAACTCTAAAAGCAAGGATTTTATTAATTCCATTATTATCCCCCTTAATATTCTAGAGAGAGTAATATTAGAGGATTTCCTTAATAAGGCGCTTATAGGTTTAGTAAACACCAGCCTTAACTAAAAGAAGATAAAGATATTTAGCTGAGTTAATAAAGATGCTATAAAGATTCCTAAAATCTATCCGGTTTCTAAAGCTGATATAATAGTTGCCAAGAATGGTAGAGGGAGCTTAAAGAAAGAGTTATAGCCTAGATATTTGCACTGTTCCTTTATTTTATAGGAAATTTTATTAGTTGTGCAGGTTAAAACTAGGGGCAATATTTCCGCTTAATAGCGATGGTGAAGATGTCCTAAGCTTTTAATAAAAAATTAAAGCATATTCTTGTAATTCTTAATCTAGTTGGTGACTAGGGCTGCTATATATCTCAAGCCGGTGAAATTAAGAAGAAACCTTGCTAAGAAGAATATAGGACACTCTACTTTTAAGAAGGCCTGCTATAAAGCTCTCTACTCTGCTAATACCTTTAAGTCCTTCTATGCTTCCTAAAAAATCTCCTTTATCTTAAAATAAAGCCCCTTATCTTCCTTTTCCCACCTCCCGTCTATTAGAAAAACTACCTTTCGCAGCTTATTAACCTAGGGGATTAACGGCTGATAGTAAGGCGTGAATGTCATAGTTATCTAGTTTAGAAAATGCCCTTCTCTGCTCACTAGCCCCGATTTTAGGCCATTCTTATTAATTGGAAGTCTGTGCGCAGATATTAGGAAAGAAGAACTTGTATAAAGATTGAAATCTATGAAGAGAATGAGGCTATATATACACGGTAGATAAGTCACAGATACCCCTAATTTATACTCTTATAGGAAGGTAACACAACGCTATCAGCAGTTCTTAATTGACCTTGATATTGCTATTAAAGAGCTATAGAAAGGGCATTTAGGAGCGCGGGGCAAGACTAGTATAAAAGCGTTTATAGTAATTAAAGTGCTTCTTGACAAGAAACACTTCTTTAGGTATAATTTAGAGTCGTTCTTTTAAGTTATCTTCTGGATTTACGTGCACTATAACGGACTGGGTAAAGATGTTAGTATAACTAAGTTTAAGTGCTAGAACTATAAGAATACCATAAAGCTAGCCCGCTAAACCAAATTTAGTTAAGTCTTGGGTGCCCTATTATAAGCACCTAAACCGGCCTTGCTATTGGTAACGTGTCCTTTTTAAGAGACTTTTAAATACGTTTAAGAAGAGGTACCTTAATTAATCCATAACTTTTTATCTTTAGCTATATGGAGCTGAACCTTACTGCCTTGCAGTATAATGTGATTCGCTCCGCTCCCAGAATATAGCCTTACTATAGGTGATTATAGTTATATTTATATAACATAATTAGTAGGTATAATTATAATTAGGTTAATTATGTTCCTAATAATATAATATAATTATAACTAACTGATTATTGCCATTACTGCCCTATAGTAGGTCATTTAGAAGGAAATTACTAGAAATAAATTTACTAAGTTGGTATTTATAACAGGTAATTAAAGCGGAAAATACTTTAAGCTTGCCCCTACTAGTAGGGAGTATGGCCGAGCCGCACTAACTAGACCCTTGTTTTTGTGGCGTTTCCTAAATATTAGCGCGGTTAAAGCTATAATCTACTTTGCGAAAGAGATATACAAGCCAATCTCAATAAACGAATACACTTCCTAACTAATTACACTACGAGCCTCTACCTTACGTGCCTCCGCTAGTGTGTCGCGCTAAGTAATGGACACGTAACTCTTATAGTTAGCCTCTGAACTGGAGCTAGTACTCTAGTAGCAGGATGTATTTAGCTAGCTCTTAGTAACGGCCCCTAGGGGTATATAGCTATAATAGAATATATATATATACATATATACATTTTCGTGGTGTACACTTAGATATGTTTAAAAAGGCAACAGCTTTAGTTATATGTATATTAGTGTAAATTATTTACTAGTGCCTAAATCTGGTGGCCTGTATATAGTAGCCTATATAAATCTAGTGGCCCGCATAAATCTAATGGCCCGCATAAATCTAATAGCCCGTATTATCCACTACTAGCCTATAACTAGATTAGCGCAAGTGGCAACGCAAATACTCTAGCGTTTGCCGCTTATGCTAAATACTACTATTACCCAGTTTATACGATTTCTTAACCTATACAATCACCTAGCTTATAAGATCAGCCATGCTTACATAGTTTACGAAATTAAGCATTAGGGTTTAAAAGACTAGTTCTATATAGCCTTTCTATCTTTATTACAAAAGAAGTATATTTATACTAGGTATTTTAGTATGGCTAGGAGAAGAGAGCGGTAGAGAGGGGGTTTAATTTTAGTAGGGGTTATAACTATAGGCGAACGTAAAGGCATAAGGTAGGAAGGGCTTTGGGCTTAGTTATAGAATGATAGCAAATTGCTAGGCTATTATGTAAGCCGCATAAGATCTTATATTAAGCAATTTAAGTAGCGTGGTTCCTCTATATAAGCTCAAATCATTTCCTATATAGAAGTACTATAGCCGCTATAAGTATTGGCAGAGCCTAGGACACTAATTTAACCATAAGGGAGGGCCTAGTAGCCCAGTTAGCTTTATTAAGTTCCTAAACCTCTTTATCTAATTGCTCTAAAGCTTCCTTTCTACCTTCCATGAACCGTATATTGCCGGAAAGGCAATTAGACATTATTGCTTCTCCATTATAATTAAGTGCTGTTATAGCTAATATGCCACCATAGTAGCCCGGTACGGCTAAAGATATTTTAATAATTATATTATATATGGGAACCGTAGCCCAGTAAACATTAGGTGGAATATATAGAACGCTAATAATCTTATAAATCTTTAAGATTTTAGGGACCTGCTTGCTTATAATATAGGCAATTACTTACCTTTACTTTACGTAAATTGCCTTCTTTCCATCCAATAAAAGTAACATCTTGTTTTTTATCCTCCTTAAAAATCTTTTCCCCTAACTTTAGAACCTAATAGGCCGACCCTTAGCCTATATTAGATGTATCTATTACAACAATAGGTACCTAAAAGTAGCGATTAGATTACTAAAGATATAGAAGGGGCAGGTTATATGCTGCTTGCCTTAGTAGGTAAGTTATCGCCAGTCTTTAGAGGTCTTTAGAGGTCTTAGAGGTCTATTTATATAAAACCCTAGTAGAGGCAGTGCATGCGTATTAGCAAAGTTAAACTTTATAAGAGTTTTTATTAGAACAATAAGGAAGCGTATAGATTTAAGTTAGGCTGTAAACGACATGGAATGTATAAAGGTAGGCCTAAATCCGACTTACTAGACGGCATAAATATAAAAAGACGCCAGTTCCAGCCTTATTATAGGTAATAAAAGATCGGTAAAGGGTAAGACTGAGTATGCTTATAGAATATAGGAGGCTAACCTATTGCAAGTAGAGAAGCCTGGCTCGGCCAACTATAAGTGTAATTGCGTAGCATAGGGGGAGGTGTGAATTGGTACGCCATAATTATATATAGAAATGCGAAAACGTTATATAATAGCCTTTGCTATGCTATTTACGGAAGGAATAGTTGCTAGTAGAGAGATATATTCTTCTTTAAATTAATCCCTAAAGCCTTAATCCCGGCAACTATATCCTCCCTATATACATCCTTATACACATCCCCATCTTTATCCTGGTCCTCTTCCATACTATACCTTATATTGCGATTTCTATTATCCTATATCTTATGCTCTATCTATTACAGGATTTTTTTTCTACTATTTATCTTCTTAACTACACCCAAAAATGTAAGAACTTTGCAATAATTCCCTTGGTAAATAAATTCCCTAAAGACAGTTTTCTAACCGTGGTATTAGTAACGGGCTAAAGTATAGCGGATAGCCATTATATCAAGAATCTGTAAAGCTATTAGGTTATATAAAAAAATTTATTCCTTGGCTTTTACCTTAATTTTCTCAAGTTTATAACTATTGCAGTAGGTAAATAGAGCCCAGTCTATATCCTAATTATAAATATAGGCATATCCATCTCTCTAAAACCAGGGGTCCTTTCAAGCCATCTCTATAGTGATACTAAGACCAGTTGTTCTTATAAGGTTACTTAGATATAAAGATAATTACAGGTAGATAATAGTAAGGAAAGTTTAGGTTAATAAGAGGATAGGAGTAGGTCTTTATATAGAAATAAAAAAGATATCTTAATCTGCGGCCTATAGCACAACCTCCTTACTAATAAATATTAAGGCAAGTAATAGTTAACTCTTATATATCGCCTAAACCTCTTAGACTAAGGCATGTTACATATTTATTTCCTTTAGGCTTTGTTGTTAATATATTACGTAGGTCCTACTTAACTGGAAATCAGCCCCTCTAAGATTTTAGCCCCACTAAAAATCCAGCCCCAAATTGCCTTTTATTATCTTTTATTAATAAAATCCCCTTAATTACAACTTCCTTTTTAAACTCAATTATATCTACACCATAGATAGCTCCTAGCATTGATAGTGGGGATGCAGATAATTTAAAAGCCCATCTAGCAATATAGAGCCAAGGGTATTCTTCGCAGACGTTTAATATACCCTTTTATACTTTACCCGCCACTACTATAATAGAGAAATACATTACTCTATACTTGGAGGTAAGTGCTAAATGCCAGAATATATGTAACGCTTTACTAACAATTATAACTAGATAGCCAGAGCCATTACTACTAAGATCCTAAATATAACCCCCAACATAGTATCTCTTAAATAGTTATATCTAATACTATATAATAACCTATAAAACCCCCTTCTGTATATGCCCGCAGAGAGTTTAGGAAAGGCTATAGTAATATTAGCTATTAGATTGTTGGGCGTAGACAATAGATTACTAAGGTTTAAAGTGTTAAAGAACTACCAATCTTTTCAACTTAAAAGTGGTAAGATGCTAAGTGCCCTATACGATACACCTGAAATCTTTAAAGGGCGTAGAGGTGGACTTGCCTATATATCCATATGGGCCAAAATAGCTACTGCCTCGCAGCAGCCGTGATAGCGTTAGATTAATATATAAAAGATACCATATTAAGAATATCGGAGCATAATAGGCCTTATAGGCTACGATAACCGGTACACTGTATATAAGGAGCCGTAGTGTAGTAATCAAGTCCATTATTCATTGTTGTGGTACCAGCCAAAGTAATACAGAAACTAGAAGACTTGCCTCCACTTAGCGTAGTAATTAGTGGAGGCCCTTAATAGATATTAGGATGGCCGTTAAATAGCTTAGAGGGTATTAACAGAGGACCCCAGTATATATTGGAATTGCTATAAAAGTATTCCTAGGGAATTTGCGGAGGACCCTAATATATATTAGGATTGGCCCTATAGAGCTCCAGGGGAATTTATAGAGGGTCTTAATACTAATTGGAATTACCACTAAAGATCTTAATAAGTGTACTCTCTACCTCCATAACAGACTATAATGTAGCTATATTACTTATTAAGGCCGTTATTAGTAGTTAAGGAGGGTGCAATATCATTAGATCTGCGCGTTGGTAATTACGCGCTAATATAAGATCCCTAGGTTTAGCAACTTCTTCTACACAGCGGCGTTTGCTAATCGATAGATAAGGGGAGGAAGTTCGCCCTCTTAGGCTCGGCTGGGGCGGGTCGGTAGTGCTAAGATGTAATAGTCTAAAAGAAAGCATCTAACCTAAATAGAGCTCTTAACAGTCTCCCATCTAAATTAAGCATCTTTATACAATTTTAAATATCTTAAAATAATCCAGGTGCTGTAAAGCTATAAGAAAGTTGTTAATATTAGGTAAGTTTAATCTCTAATAGGTATTATAGGTAAAGGCTAAGAGAACTAATAGCCCTACTGTTCCAAGTCTTTGCATAACATAAAGCTTAATTCTATGTCTAATAGCTAAAGCTGCTTTAGTAACGTCGTAACATCCTATACTTCTTGCAAATAATTTAATATGGCTGACTCCCTTTATAGAAGCGGCTCGACTTTTAACTAAACTTTTAATCCTTAACGCACCTATAGACACTAATTGCCATTTCTTAAAAGAATCTGCAAGCGTTTATTGGCTAAGAAGTTTTTAAAAAATAGCGTTATCCAATAAATTACTGTTAATAGCAATAAGATCCTTAACAAGGGGATGTTCAGTCAGCCACTTTAGTTTGCCAATAATAACTTTTAGATCTTTCCCCACGGATATATTGACAAATATCTTGATTTTGGAGAGGTTTGTTAATAGTGTGTTAAGCAGGTTCATACATCTAAATAAAAAAGGAGGTAGAGAAGCAACTTTATTCCCTAAAGGTTGGACACTCCCTAGAGAAGGCTAGGTAACATTATCCTTATTTCCTAGAAAAGGCTAGACATCCTTATTCCTTAAAGAAGGCTAGACACTCCCTAGAGAAGGCTAAACACTCCCTAGAGAAGGCTAGATATCCTTACTTCCTAGAGGAGTATAGAGCGAATTATAGTAGCTATATTTATTCTCTAAGAGAGGCGGAAGCTTCTGGAGCCTTTAAATAGTATATATAATATTAGGGAAATAAGGTTAAAGCTACTTATTAGAGGTATTACGGATAAGATCTAGGGCTGCTACAATGGTAAAGTTTATAATGATGGGTTATAAGTTATGTAATTTATATTAAGATAAAAGAGTGGTCAAGTGTATTTCCCCTCTACTCTTAATTTCCTGGCAGATTGCTAGCGCCCCCAAAACTTAAAAGAGCCTTACGCTAATTACATCGCTTAAATCAAGTATCGCGTACTTAATTTAAGTAATATAATTGGCGCAAGGCCCTTATCAGAGCTGCGCTAATATAGTGGCGATTATTAACCTCCAAACTGCATCGCTTTTGCGGTCAAAAATCGTGTCTCTCTTTAGCTAAGATAGGAAGCGACATAAGTCACAAACTTATTTAGTGATATAGCTCGTTCCGTCGCAGAATGCCCCTAAGCCTTAATACTATTAGGGGATTCCTTTCCTAACTAACGCGTAGGGTGTACAATTCGTGATAATTTCTTCCTTAAGAAGCTAAAGAGTAAGACGCCTCAATAGATCCAAGAATGCTATTTAAAGGAAAGGCCACAGAAAGACCTAATATATAGAGCTGATTTCCGCCCCGTTACGCTAGGGATGTATAATTGCCTTTATCACCCGCTCTACTAGTTGCCTTAACGCGTCTTCTATATCTTCTATTTATTACTACCCTACTTTACTATTTTCACCGCTCCTTTTAAACCATTCCCTAGTTTTTTCTATTTCCGCTAACCATTTACGGCCGCTCTTTACGCTTTAATATGGATGCTTATTTAACTATTGGCCTGCTTATTAAAGCCGTAACTTGCTAGATTATATGGATTATTGGCACTTTAAAAGCCGCTTATAGTTAGGATCAAGATTCTAGATATAGTATATCAATTACCAAGCTTTATCAATAAGCGAATACCCTGCAATCTATTAAGGTGGATCTGGAAAAGGTATTTTCCATTACTAGGATTAGTCCTATAGAGAGCTTATAAAGCTAAGAAACAATACCTTCTAAGTTAGACAATTCCAAGCGTCCTGGCACCGGTCTATTGTCTAAGCAAATTACTAAGGGCCTAAATAACCAGCAAAGGGCATTTAGGGGTCTGGTAGATCCTATATATATATAATACCAACAAGTCCCCCAAACACTTGATAATATAATATTAAGTGAAATTCTTAGCATTTGCCTAAATAAGACTCTGATAGATGAGACTCCGACTTATAAGAGGACTGCGGATATACTCTTTTATAGAATAATTCGTTCGTTCCCCAAGCCTCTATAGGATTTCCTTAGTGTTCTTTATAGAAGAACTAGAGAGCAAAAAGTATAGGATATCATCTATACATCTACTTTCTCTGAGTTAATACATGATCGCTCTAACGCATTACAAGTCCAAGTATGTTTAATATCTCCTATAAGTATCTATTCTAATTAAATTGTAGACTATAATCCAGGAGATTCTTAAAGACTTACAGGGCTATATTAAAGAGAAAGGTGTGCATAGTGCTCTCTTATAGAAGCCATGTCCACTTATTAATGTTACAAACCTTTAATAGTAGTCATTTATATCTAGTTTGGAGTTGAGATTTTGGTATATAATTAAAATTGATCCTTTAGTCTTTAAATAAATCTGCTTGCACTATGATATGAATTTACGCATACGTCTAAAATTCTTGAAATTGCAGCGCTTGTGTATTAAGGGGGAGTCATACTGGTGGCGTTATTGCATTTATTAACCGCCTAGTGCTCTATTAAATAGATATGTTCCGCTAAATATCCTTCTAATTACTACTAACACTCCTACTACACCTCTTACAGCTTTAATACAAGATATACTCTAATCAATCACTCTAGTAATGCAATCCATTACCATTACTTTTAAGGTTAATGAAATCTATTGATCTAGATAATGAAGTTCACTTTATAGATATTCCTAATAAGTTAAGAAGAGCGACCAGTCTAGCGTCTAGCGAGGGTTTTACCAATAATAGTCAATTTAAAGCTACTAGCACCAATTACCCGCTTAATATCAATTAATTTAGCTCTCTGAAAACCACCTAGACTATTAGTTTACACCATTAGCCTTTCCCTAGTAAGACTCCACTAATACTTTACAAAGTGTAACTTAACTAGCCCTTACACAAACAACGAGCCCTTGGCATCCACATATAAGTCTTAGTCAATTAAGTATAAATTTGAGTTAATAAACACGACTTTTAAAGATGGTAATGGTTGGGACAGCATTTCGTCTAAGTTTAACAGACCAATATCAGTTTGTAAGCAGAAATATTATAGCCTTTTTTATAATGCCAGAGCAAGTAGTAAATGGACAAATAAAGAGAAAGCCATTATATACTTTTTAAGGCAGGATAGGTTTCTGTTTATAAATATTGCCAGATGGGTGCCGCATTTGCTAGCTCAAATTTTAGAGATATACCTAATCCTATATGTCTTATACCTTATCCTACTAAGGCTATATATTACTTACATTTGCTAGGTTAAATAATATGTGGGATCTCTTACAACCCTATAACCTAGATATAGAGTTTTAGCGTATATCGCCGGTTAGTTTCTTTTCTTAGATGCAACTTCTAATAGCTTTACTAACATTTTTAAAGATTATTATTGTAAATAAAGCCTTGTGGGAGCCCTAGTCTTAAACTATATAGATACCCTACGAAGATCGAATCCTTATAGGGCTAGGTTACCAAGTATTGCTTTTAGTTTTATTATAGGATGATGTTATAAAAGCCCTGCAGGGGAGAATACCGGGTGCATATTAGCGCCATTATAGCAATCTTCTTCGCGCTAAAGAGCCGGTATGGACAGTTAAGGAAGAGGATCTCCTTATAGAATTGCGTAATAAGAGATTTATATCATAGGAAGATATTGGGAAACATTTTCCAAATAGATACTATTAATTAATTAAGGAATTCTATAAAAAGAGCGAGCTAGGTAGTTAGGCGTAGCGTCCTCCAAACACGCAGCTAGGATCTTAATAGATTTAGCAGTTATAGCTTCAGTTCTACAAGCTAGGAGGTTATAAAAGCTGGGGGCTTATAGGAGCTGGGGATCCTACAAGCTAGGTAATTATATAAGTAGAGTAGTCTAACCTAGCGCCCTCTAATTAATGCCTAGTATGTAAATAGGGTATTAATAGGTTTAATAACTTCGCGGCTTTGATTCTGCGAGCTAGGTAATTATATAAGCTAGATGCTTATAGGAGCTGGGCAATCCTATAAGCTAGGTAATTATATAAGTATAGTACTCGTAGGAGCTAGGCAATTCTATAAGCTAGGTAATTGTGCGAGCTAGGCGATCGTGTAAACTGGGTAATTGTGCGAGCTAGATGCTTATAGGAGCTAGCCGATCCCACGAGCTAGGTAATTATGCAAGCTAGGTAACCATGCGAGTATGGTGCTTATGGGAGCTGGGCAATCCTACAAGCTAGGTAATCATGCGAGCTAGGCGATTGTGCGAACTGGGCAATTATGCGAGCTGGGTAATTATGTAAGCTGGGTGATTGTGCAAGCTAGGTGATTATGCAAACTAGGTAATTATACGAGCTAGGTAATTATACGAACTAGGTAATTATGCGAGCTAGGCGATTATGCGAGTAAAGTGATTGTGTAAGTAGAGTAATTGTATAAGCAGGGTAATCTAACCTAGCGCCCTCTATTAACGCCTAGCATATAAATAGGAAGCAAATATTAGGAAAATACCAGAACTATAAAAAAAGGAAATACATAAGTCCAAGATTTAGAAACATTAAAGAAGTTCCTATATATATAGACTTTGCAACGACTTACACCCCCCTTATACATACTTGGAGAAGTTCCCACGTAAACAGCCCTATAAGTATAGCTATAAGTCTAAGCCCCCTCGCGTAACCCAACTACCCCTCCCTACTATACCGGAATAGATAAACAACCGCTAGGTACTATAAGTAGAGAAATAATTTAAATAAAAAGAAAACACTATAAAAAAACATGTTTATATCCTTAAGATATAAATCTATAAGTACCGTAGTCTTAAATACGACTAATAGTTGCTGACATGGTATGCATCTTAGGTCTATAAGAATTTCAAAAAATTCTAGGTCATTAGCATAGATTTACCTTCTATTATCGCTTTTAAGGTAGTAAATAAATTTATCTAAGTAAAAGCATAGATTATTGCGAATGCTTTATAGCTCACTATAAGTCAAGTGGGCAGAGACTCTGGTGGGAATAGTAAAATATTATTTTATTTCATAATAGGCTAAATAAAGAGAGGCTAAAGTTTTAACCCTTTTACCAGCTTTTATTAGAACTCTTCTTTACATTTTTATCCTTTACTTATAGATTTAAGACTATAAAGTCAAAGCCACTATATCCAACCGTCGCCTATATGGCCTCGTCGCTTAACATCTCTTTATTGCTGTCTGCCCCTATTTCTTAATCTTTAGTGCTGAAACTATTTTCTCTATTATATAATATCTCTGCGTCCTATTCTTGGTTACTTTCCAAACCAGCTAACGCCTCTACGTTGCCGTTATCTCTAAAGTCGGTTTCTCTATCTATAAACGTCCACTCACTAGCTGACAATTTAGGGACGCTGCGCTTGTAGGTACTTAGGGTTATAAATACCACTTAAGGAGAAATCGTAGTTAATATTATTAGGATATGGAACAAGCCTATAGACCTCTAAGTACCAGCTGCTTAGCGCTTTAAGTAAAAGATCTCCCCTAACGCAAGGCAGATTAACAGAAGTTAATTGCCGCCTATATAAGGCGGAGCGCTTATAAAGGGCTTAGCCAGGATGCTAATTAAACTACCCTAAAGGCACTAACAGCTCCTTTGCCACAGATAGGGGGTCAATATACAAGATTAACTGGCTAGGATAAGTCTACTGCTTAGGTAGTATCTTACCCTAGGAAGAATAGGCGTTGGAAGTAGATTATATAATGCTATTCCTACTAAGAGAGGCGTTATTAGGGGTTATTGTTAACTTCTAGTTTTAGTTTATAACTTTATGTAAACGCCTCTAAACCCTGCTAAGGCATATAGCGTTTGTTAGGAATCGTCAGCCGTTTAAATTTAGCAATAGCTTAGCTAATAGCTACCCCCAACAATACCTCACTTAATGCTTTACTTATGGATCACTTTAGGCGCCTATAGTCTTGGGCGCAGATAATACGTAAGCTAAGAGTAATTACAGCCACTAAATATTATACCACAGACACCATATAAAGTGGAAAAGAGCGGCTAATATACTCTGTCTTTCCTTTCTGCCTTTTGTCCTAACTCCGCCCTAAGAGAGAAATAGAATATAAACGTCATGCTCCTAGCTCTTATATGCTATTAATTTAACTCACCTTTAAATCTAACCTCTTAACTATATATCCCTTACCATCTTTATAAGAATACCAGACATTATATATGTTACCTTAACCAAGCTTAGATACGTTACTAATATAACCTATAGGTCCTTAATCGGTACTTATAGAAACATTATAATATGCTATTGCCCTGAAGATAATATACCTATTTGTTAACTTACTAGAAACCTTAAATTATCCCAGAATTGCATTAATAATAAAGACATAGCATCTACCAGTAGGGAGAAGAAACAATTATAGCTTTCCAACCCTATACAGTAATAGATGCCTTATACGCCTACTTAAATACCTAATAAGGTCAACTCTTATAAAATCGACAATAATACGGAGGGTAACACACAAGAAGATATAGAAATGTATACCAATTACCTTAAGAGCCTAGAAGGCCGCAGCGAAACTAAGATAGTCTTACCTAAGCTAATAGAGAGCCATAGCAAGGCTAAAACAGACTTACCTTAACTAAAAGAGGTTTATATTAAAGGTTTGCCGGTGCCTCTAGATATGTTTATAAAACACCTATATTTATTTAGCAATACTAATAAGTAAGCAGGGAATAGCTTAGCTAATCTTATAATATTTCTTAGAGTTGCATCTCCCCTATTTAAAATATTAACGATTTCCAATGCCATGATTTCGTGTGGATAACTAAAGTATCTTATCTCGTGGTTGCCTTCTTATTTTATAATAAAGGACTTAAGATATCTCTAAAGCCCTAGTCATAAATCATTTGTATCTATATTTAACCCTATTGCAGTAATATACTAATATCCTACCTAGGTTTTAGCCGTGGATATATTACCAAATAGACTTGTATTATACTATGCTGAGAATCCCCGTCTCTTTCGCCGTTATACTAAGATATACAAACCACTTAAAGATGTTATAATAGAGATAGCTAAGAGGAGCAAACTGTATAAGTAAGGAGATTAACTAGGAAAGGCATTAGAGGATTTATTAGAAGAGATATTAAGGAGAAGGGTATATAAGAGAAAGGTAGATCCCACTATAAATAGAGATCCTAAGAGGTCTAAGGTATAAGAAATTTCTTATAAGGAAGATTTTTGCAATTATATTCTTGTCTTTTGGCATTGAGAATTAAGGCGTTAATTAGGATTTCCTTAGCTTAGTGTTTTATTTCTATCTAGTTGCTTCTATGTTAAGAATATCTCGTTATTATTTGTGTGTATAGACAAGTTTTTGCATATTGGATTGAAGTTAAGAGACTCACTTATAGTAAGCTTATAAGTTCTCCACCTTTGTATACTTAGCAGCGATAAGTTAGCTGGCCTATAACTTGTTTAGTCCTCTATAAAGAAAAGACTTATTATCTAAATAATATCATAAACACCGGCAGCGTATTATTGCAATTTGCTATATTGGCCAAGCTTCCTCCTATTACCGCAAGAGAGCCTAACTCTTTTAGTACTTAAAAACCCAGCGACACCTCTACAAATCTCTCCACTGGCTACGGTCCTTATCGCCTCTTCTCCACAACCTCTTTTTCACCGTATTTGCCGCCTACTTAGCCTTATACAACTACACTACTAAGGCCGATTGTAGGATAACACTTGGAAGTATATTTGCATATTGCTAGACGAATACCAAGCGCTGCAGGATACATTGGAGAAGGATACACGCCTTAGAGCCTGGGTTATGGATAAGCTTTAATATAATTACAATTTAGTTATGCCCAAGAATTTCTGCTCTTTGGCCTTAGCGTTACAAGAATGTAAGGAGCGGTATTTATACTCCTACTGCCCTCTAAGATTTAGCATATTTTATCTATAAATCCTTTTATAAAGAAAATGGCTTTAGAGCCCTCCTAAGACACTAACGTTACTGGCATCCTTTAGGAACCCAGCGACCAAAACATAGTGCCGCCCTTATTTGAAGTGGTGAAGCAATATAAACCGCGAGGTAAATGGATATTATATTGGCTTGCTTCGTCTACTAGTTTTATATACTGTTAATATAATAAGTAGAAGACGGCGAAGCTTATAGCTACACGCTATAATTGATAGGATGACCTTTGCTGTAATACTTATTATAGTTAGCTTCTCTTAAAGAAGTAATAAGGTCTGTAATACCCCAGAGCTAATAAGATATATTAAAACCTAACTGACTTAGTAGGGAATTGCTATTGATTTAATCTGATTCCAGGGGGTGTGTTATAGGGGATTTTTGCATCTAGTGTAAATAAATAGAGATAAACGCTTGTTACCTATACAAAATAGACACTGGTGAGGGTCACATTCTAAAGGGAATAAGTAAGACGTTTCCCTTGCAATATATACTAGTAGAGGGGGAGTCTATATATACTAGATCTAGTTCTGGGAACTAGAACCTATTTTTAGGAAATAGGTTAATTAACTGCTATAAAAAGAGGTTAACTGTATCTATATTTGGCATATTAGATTTAGCTTGTTTTAGAACTAGTAATTGTTTATTAGCATTCTTAGGCGCCCCTTCAGCCTTGCTATATAAGAGCTTCGCTATATTAGAGCTTTACGCGTTGCGGAACAGACTAAAACAGATAAGTTTAATTAGTCATAGACCGGAAACGTCGCATTTTAGATTATTGTGGCTCAGCATTTAACTAAGCCCTGTAAAGCCTCAGTCTAAGCTACGTTAGATTGGCTTGACTTTTCCACGCCTAATCTTTAATCCTTGCGTTTACTTATACCTTGCTTTCTTCCTTATACTTTTTTCTCTAGTCATTTCCTTATTGCAAGGCACCACCAATATGTACTTAACCTCACTACACTTATCTGCCATTATACCATCTGTTATATGCTAGCCTCTTTAATCTCCTCTTTTTGTCTGCCTACCTGCCTGCCATGTTGGCCCTCCTAACATAGCTCTTAGCGCGTTTACTTGCAATAGCGAATCTCTCTTAATTAGAGATAATTAAAACAAAACCTATTAGAGAAGGACTAAATGACTTTTGTAATTTATTTAACTTAGCTTATTAGGATCTAGACATCTCTAGCTCTTTAGACTTGTTATACCAGATAGGTAATAAAGGTAATTGCTAATATACCTATTACAAGTTTCCATCTAACGCTTACAGAACTAAAGAATATTTTGCTTGATCTAATACTAGCTCTATAGGGCCTTTACGCTTCTCATTTATTGCCATCTAATAGCGGCAACAAAAGCCTTCTTGTTAATCTATTAAGACTTAATTTAGCGGTCAGTTCTAATAACTTTAACATTAAGCGGTTCCTGCCCCTTCTAAATGCAATCCTCCGCATTAAACCTAACAAGGTTATTTGGGAAAAGGTATACGCTACTGTTATAGAGCCTACCCCCCTAGCCCGACCGCTGCTACTCTACGTTCAAACCCTGTATCTGCGCAATATAAGCAGCTTTACCAACTCGTCTAAACGCAGGGAATATGTGGATTATATTCTAAAGGAGGAGCTAGGCCTTTTTTATATAGGGATTCCTGGCTTATATAAAGCATTCTTTAGGGAAGTGGAAGGTCTTAAAGAGGCAAGCGCTGCCGTTTTTAAGAAATGTAAGGAAGGGGATAATTTACTATACGCCAAGGGCGGCTGGTGTAACTGGCCTAAAAGTATAAAGTAAGATAATATCCTAGTGTAGTTTAATAACCTAATTGAATTATTTTTGGGCTTTATAGAGGAGTATAGGTCTGCCCTAAAAATATAACAAACGCTTATTGCATACACTAAGCAGCCCTTATAAGGGTCTACAGCAAAGCAAAAGCTAGACATTAGTTTTATGGATAATCCAATAGCTAGCGAAAGCTCTCAATGCTATTGGTTATATATACTTGTACTAGGAGAACTAAAGAGTAATCTAAACACTGATATAGCCTTACAGGCATGGTTTGATTTAGGAAAATATATAAAAGAGGTCTTCACCGCTTAGAACACTTGTCACTTTATCCTAGGCTTTACCCTCTATAGATCTATTATACGGCTATAGGAGTATAACCGGGTAGGAGGCATTGTATTATCACCATTTAATATTAATAAAGACGGACTACAATTTACCTTAGCGATATTGGGATTTCTCTGGATAAATAAGGAGTAGCTTAGGTTTAACCCTACCATTCTAACATTAGACGGTAAGTGATATATTAAGGTTGTGCGCAATGACCAGACCGAGCGTCTTATCCTTAACAAACTTATAAGGCGGGCATGCTATATCGCTAGTTAAGTAACTACTTGCTAGAAAGTATACCGTAAGGGGGACACCTCTAGGATACCCCTTGTTATTAAAGACTTGTGGCAGTACCTATAGCGCGAGGAAGAAGGCGAATTGCTGCGTAAGATAACAAAGGAAGGAGTAGTTAATATAGCTAGGTACTATTACTACGAAACAGTTTATGTCGGCGGTAAGAAAGATAATATTTGTAATAACATCCGTAAGGGGCTGGATATTGCAAGAGCGACAAACTATATGCTAGAAGACTTAAGAATGCCTCTAAGACCGGCTAGAGTGAAAATAAGTATAAGGAAAGGCCGAAGTTCTAGTAGAAAGAGGTTGTCCAGCTACACTAACGCCCTATTACCGCCCAGCAAGCGCATATGTTTGGGCTCTCCGCCTAAAGGTAGAAGGCGCCCTATAACCCTAAATCGAGTATATTGACGCGTTATCACTAGGGACTACGGAAAGCCTCTTTACAAGGCAAGCTCTTAGGCTGCAATACTTGCTGTACTAAAGGGTGGCATTAAAGGATACAAGTCTTTATATACGCGGGCCGGTATTATCTAATATAACATTTTAACAGGCAACCTTATAATAAACGAGGAAGATAACAATCCTTCTTAACTAGCATTTTTAATTAACTTCGATCTTACGATTAAGGAGCAGCGGGAAGGGCCTTTAGGAGTATAGGGCAAGACCAGTACAAGAGCATTTATAGCGATTAGAGTGCTCCTAGGCGAGATATATTTAGCTTGGCATAATTTTAAGTCGTTCTTTTGGGTGCTATTCTAGATATGCATTTACTATAATAGACCTAATAAAAAAGGCAACGTTGTTAACAGGTTTAATAAGTGGAATTCTATAGATATAGAAGAGCTAGCTAAGATAAAAAAAGGAGAAGTAGATAATAAAGGGGATTTTCTTAAGACTACAGGTGATTACTTTTCACTATACTATTAGCCACTAATCCTTTGGGTTAATAGATTGCGGAAGGTGGTATTTCTAGGCGGTAGGAGGTGAAAGGGAAAGGATAAAAAACTTCCTTCTTAAATAAAGGAGGTGCTTTAGGAAGCAAGGAAGGATCTAAAGGTGCTAGCAGAGTAGATAGAATAACATTTTATTATTCTGTGCTTATCCACCATATAAGTTACAGTTTTGTTAAGATTTAGGCGGCTAAGGCTAGGCAGTAGCCTTGGTTAAAATATATATGAAATAGCATAGGGCGAGTCACTTAGGCTAAATAAACCTAGAAAAGCGGATAACCTAATCTTTTACTAGATTATCAGGTACCCATACCCTACTATCCTATATAGGCTTTATATTTCTATAAAACACGCAATCTACTTCCTAGCCTATAAGAAGTAGCCTTATGCCGCCTAAATAGAGGCTATAGGAGAATTAATCCCCAACTCTAACCAATCCCTTACTTAAATAAGTCCCCTACTTAAACAAATCCCCTGCGGGAGCCAATGCCTATATATTTTGCCGCCCTATAGGAACTAGTCCCCTACTCTAATAAATCCCCTACAGGATCTAGTCCCCTACTCTAACAAATCCCCTACACTAACAAATCCCCTACGCCAACAAATCCCCTACTCTAATAAATCCCCTACTCCAACAAATCCCTTACTCTAACAAATCCCCTATAGGTGCTAATACCCATATGTTCCGCCGCCCTATGGGAACCAATCCCCTACAGCTTGTATTCCTATATGGCTTTTACTCCCCTATAGGAGCTATTAGCCCCATTTACTACTCCCCTACAGGAACCAATCCCCTATGGCTCCCGTTCTCATATCCTAAACCAAAATTATTATCTAGTATATAGTAACCGTATTTTCTACTGCCCTGTAAAAACTATACCCTATAGCTCCTACTCCTATACAGCTTTTACTCCCCTATAGGAACTAATAGCGATTTCTTCTACTCCCCTACAGAAACTAATCTCCTATAGCTTTTAGTTCTCTGTAAGAACCAATACCTATATCCTCTATTACCTTACAACTTTTAGTTCCCTATGGGAACCAACGCCCACCTCTTCTACTCCCTTATGGGAGCCAATGCCCTGCGACCTCTATTCTCCAACTCCCAAATCCACGAGCGATTTGCCTGCACTATAGCCTACCATATAGGCCTTATTGTCATAAGAGCAAGCAAGTATATGGGCTTATGCCCCATATAGGAATAAAAGCCATTTACACACTGGTTACCCACAATCGCGGTTTTGGGAGGATAGTAGGCACTTTAGGCCATCTAGTTGTATTTATTAGAGTATAGGCCCGCAACTAGGAATTCAATTTATAACCACCTAACTATATCTATATCCAAAATCGCAGCCGCCTAGAAGTCTTAAAAAGTGGAAAATACTTAGCAGTAAACGCTTGGGTTACCAGCTTAACCCAGACTACCAAGGTTATAGTTAAACTCATTACCTAGTTACAAAACTGTGTCTAGAAACCAAATAGATAACGGTTTATTTTCCGCGCATACTAAGGCAAGGGCAGCTCCTATAGCATTTTTGATCTACAAAATATAAATAATTTAGCATAAAACTTCTCTGCTAGGGCTTGTATATGCCTACCTGTTGGCTATTAAGCTCCCATTACGCTAATTCCTAAAGCTTATTAGAACTAAATCTTACCCTACTAGTTATAGCTGCCTTCCCCAGAAAACTGGCCTAAAGGGTTTGTCTTATATTAACACCCAATAGAAGGTATCTTATAGCCACACATATTCTGCTTAGTATTGCGTCGTCAAAGTCTTTTATACAATTAGTAGTAAGGATTATAATTCCTTTATAGTATTCAAGTTTCCGCAGAAAAATCGTAATTAGGTTATTGTCCGTATAACTTAATAATCATTGCTTTATAAATACGTCGGCTTCATCTAATAGAAGTATAGCATCCCAACAGTTGGCCTTCCGGAAAGTGCGAGAAAGCTCAATTTTAACCTACTTTAGGTTGGTGGCTAGATCTCCACTAGATAACTAGAAGAGTTAGGCAAATCATAGCAGTTTAAATAAGTAGGGCGTACCGTGTAAAGCGGCCTTTATAGCTCTTCTGAAAGTCCTTTAGCGGTCAAGGTCTTGCCAACTCCAGTAGGACCACTAATACTCTGCGTTAGTTTTCTCTAAGGATAAAGCAGAACGGAGCTCGTACTATAGTAGTATAATTAGGCCACGTCCTTTGCCTAGCACAAAATCATCAAACTAAGTCTTCTTTATATAAGAAGCTGCAAGAGCCTAAATAAGCTCCTTTTAGTCCTTTAGAATAGCAAGGTTCTAAAAGAAGAGAGGGTTCCACTTAATATCGCTAATATTGTCAACAGTAAACTCTACTATAGGATATTAAATTAGCTTTACAGTCTTCTTAGCTCGCGAATCTAAGAACTTATACTAGAACTTATTATTAAGACTAAACCCTAATATAGTTGGACTGCAAATAAGCAAGTTATTATTTTTCAACTCCGTAGGCTTCTTGCCATTACTCTTAACTTTGTTAAGTTTCTTCTCTACTAGGTTATTAAATAGTTTAGCAAAATTAAATGCATATATATTACTATTTATATGCTTTCGCAGTTCATTAACACTAGGTTTGGTGTAGTTTAGATTATACTCTTAGAAAAGTACCGGGTTAATTATAATCCAACTATTAATAAACAACTTAGTCGGCTTTCCTTTCTCTATATAAAAGGCTCTGCCTTTATGCTGTTAGTAGTGCGTCCCTATTAATAAAATATATTTACAACCTCTATTAGCAAGTTCTCGCTTCTCCTCCTCTATATTAGGGTGGTATTTAAGGGGAAAGCATCTAAGGCTATGTATTAGCTTCGACCCCTAAAACGTCTAAATACTAGCTGCGGTTAAAGCCTTACCAAATGTTTTACTATTAAAATCCAAATACCAGCCTTTAACGCGGAAGTATTTATCTCTTTTATTGTCCTTTTTTACTTCGCCTAAGTTAAATCTTATATATCTGCACTTATTAGTGCCATAGTATTTCCTATACACTAATTTATTTGGCTTAAAGAGAGTCTAAAGCAGATTAAATATAATTTCTCCGCTATCTTATAGCGATGCGAGGCGCTGTTTTGTTAAGGTATATATATCCCTAATATAGTTTACTAAGAGGTTAAGGTGGGTGCTGTTCTCTGGGGCTCCTTTATAAGCTTCCAGTTTAGGGAGGAAGTAGTATAATAGATTCCACTTAACCTGGTCTTAAGTTAGCAATCAATTTAGGGTATTAAAAAGTCTAATAAATTAGTTTCATACCGTAGGTTTATCTTCCTTAAGGAAAGTTCCCTCTACACCTTATAGAACGGACCTAAGTATGTCCCGTAGGCCTTTAGACTTAACGTTAATAAAGTATATTATGCGTTCAGTTTTCTTGTCTATTGTTTTACCCTTAGTAATATAAATCCAGTAGCTATCTTTGTACTTACTAATGCGTGTATAAACAACAAATATATATTTATTATATGCATCCACCTTAAAAGGTACTATAAAGGATTTAACTATCTTATACTTTAAGGTTGCATTATCCTAGCTATATACAGTAAATTAGCTAGGGTTATACTTTTAGTTTTGCATGGGATATACATTTTATTAACTATCTTATACTCTACCTTTAAAGCCCAGGTTCTTGCTTCTTTAGGTTAGGAACTATCTGCAGCTTAAGGCTTAGTAGCCTTAGGAGTGTCTATAGCGCTAGGTATTGCTTTTACTGCCTTTAATACGTCCTTAAATAGCTCCGCAAGGTAAATAATAGTAACTGGGTCTAAGGGCGGTATAACTAGGCTAGGAAGAGGCGTTTACGGACTTCTATAGCTTAGAGTAGTGTCTAGAGACGTCTTGGGTTGCTTAATAACCTTAGGGTGGTTTAATATTTTTGCTTTGTAAAGCTTTAGTAATAAAATAGTAATCTAAAGTGTAAGGTTTGGAGTAAGGAGCTAAATGGATATTAATATTATTTTTAAATAAAATCCGCCCTCTCTTATACCCATTAATACGGTATAAGCTGTGTCACAGGTATTTCTGTACCCCTCTTTTAGTAATGGGCTACCTTCCCTAATTAATCCTAGTAGGCTTTAGTTGATACACATTAATATCGCCTCCATTATAGTGAAGCCATGGTGTATGTGCTTATTGGCTTGCATATAGGATCCCAGCTCCAGCACTAGAGTGAGCTTAAAAAAAAGACATCGCCCAATCTAATTATAGAAGGCATGATTGATACAAAGCGCCGTTATAAGGAGACGGGTTTAAGTAGTCGCTTTAACTGCTAATGGCCTTTTAACCTAATTTTAGTATTATTTTAGTGGTTTCTAATGGTTTTTTAATGGTTTTCCAATAGTTTTCTAACGGTTTTCCAACGGTTCCTAAATATAAAGGTAAGGCGGAGCATAATAGATAATCGTGTATATATATATGCAATGCAATGCAATTACCGCCTCTCTATGCCTCTGGCTGGATCCCTGCTGGAAAAGCATTAAATAAGTGGCTGATTTGTCTCCCTAGTACTCTAGTACTTACTAGCTTAGCTATCCAAACGCCTCTATGCCTATAATAGCCCGCTAATGAAATTTTTTGTAGGTAATTAGCGTTCTATTCTCATTTTCTAGGTTGTTTAAAGCCTCCAATTTTAGACCTACGCATACTTTTACACAAATCTCTTCGCTCTTTAACATTTTTAGTCTTTTAATTTGTCCGAGTTAAGGTCAAGGATACGGCATACGGTTAATTAAAGATAGTTATATGCTCGGCTCTAAGAACACTCCCCTAGCGTTTCTAACATCTACGAAATTGTATCCCCAGCAATGTATTCCGTGTGTAATATATAGAACGATTACCAGCCTTTGTATATAAGTTTTTATAGCTTTGTATATTGTAGCTAATCTAGCTTCTGACGCTAAAATAGAGTAAAATCAGCAATGACTGGAAGAAGGAATTTAAGAGATAACGCAATATTATTCACTCTCATTTTGAAGACTATGGGTTAATAATAGATAATAAGGAAGATAAGGCTTTCCAAAACCTTATTAATTACTGCAACGCTTATAACAATCTAGAGAAAGTTTAATGTTTAAAGGAGATGCTACTTAACCTTATTAGGATGGAGACCCAATAAAAGATATTTACTAAGAAAATATTATAGGAAGGATAGGAGACATTAAGACATGGAATTTGGATATACTATAGGCCTTAAGAAGCTCCTAGATGTGACTTAGTAATGGCGCAGCGGTGCTTAATAGATTATCCCCTCCATTACAGCTAAATGTGCAATATAACTTTTGTTTAATTTATTTAAAGGGGCATTGTCGCCAGGTATACCATAATATTATTACTTTAAATGCTTGTTTTCTATAGCCGAAAAATCCTCCTTTAAAAAGCGACTAAAACCTGCCCCTTACTAATATAGGCATTCTATTTTAGTGGGCGGAACGCCTAGGTGCCAAGACTGGCCCCTAACTATTAGTACTAATAGCGGGCCCTATAACTAACAGAGTAATTATATAAGGGTAAGAGCATTTGCTTGACTTAGTTAGGTAAAGTGACTCCTAAGCAAGGCAGGCCAAAATCTTAGCTGCGCGGTTAAAGGTAAAGCCAGTTTTACAAGCAACCGTATCTAGGAAACTGTTTCTTAAGGAGAGCGAAGTGGTTAGTCCTCTTTTTTGCTTATATATACGTATTTAAATCGCACTCTCCCTTCCAATAGTGCCTAACTAATAGGCGGAGTCTTATGTGCCTAGAGCGTGGCTTAGTAACTATGCCTAGTTTAGGCAGGCAACCCTCTATATTATATACGCATAAGCTAATGCCCCACCATGCCGTAATTGGGCGGGCGTAAGGTAATCTTACCAGTTATTAGGCAGTACTGCCATAATTTTCACAGGTTCTCTACTGACACAATATATACATCCCTTTATAGGATGGTACCGAGGGCTAGTAAATCTAGGCGTAGTTGCGGACGCAGCTATACACCATCTGGCGAATTTGGAGCATATTGGGGCCACTAAAGATTTGTAATAAAGTTAGATAGGAGCCATCCTAGCCGTTAAATAACGCGACATTTTACATACTTATATATATAGAGCTCTTAATCTTGCGCAAGATTTAAACTCCTTAAATATCCTTATCTCCTGCATTTCGGATATTCGGCCACATCTCTAACTCCCGCGCTGTAATATTCCTAGAGGTACTTAATTACTTTCGGCTAACTAGGAAGCGTAGAGCGCATTACCAACCAGAATATAGTGCGTATAATTAAGGCATTAAAGTCTTTAATAGATAGCGAACTTGTGGAAATATGTAAGACCAAGGCAAGTTTCTCTTTACAGTCTAGCCGGGAATAATTGTGTTATAGACTAATTTTCAAGTAGCTAAATTGCGATAAGTATTAAATTAAGTCTGGTCCCTCTACTAAAACTATATATTAGACCTCCCTACCCAAAAATACTATGGCCGTTGTTATCAATATCTCTAGTGTTAGTGGCTCTCTTAACATCTATTAGACATTGGATAACAAATAAGGAAATGTTTTTATTGGCATAGTTAGGATGGAAGATAGTAAGAATAGTAACAGATTAGTAATATTACCGTGGGAAGCTAGATAGTACTACTATTCCCTTAGGGCCATCAAAATTAAATATACTGTAAAGAAATAGGCTAATTCTATATTCGCATGTGGATACCTTATATAAGACGGTAACGTTAAGCACTAAAGTAGTTATATATTGCCTTTGAGATAGCTATCGTCATAAATAGGAACAAGTGGTTTTAGTGTAGTTCCGTTAACCACACTTTACCCCGGATTTAGTTAGATATAATAATAGCTTAAACGTCTTATAATGTCAGCTAGAAGACCCGCTTAGAAAATAAGTCTTAAGGCAAATACTAGTTAGCAGCAAATATTTGCCTAATAAGGAACGTCTTATATACTTATCTACTTGCCCTAAAGCTATTATTCTTTAAATCCTTCCTTAGATTTAGCGACGCCTAATAGAGGTATAGAATTGGAGGCCTCTAAATACTTAGTATAAGGTTGCTTGCGTATATCTAGAGAGCTTGGCTCTGGCGCGGCTAACTAATCTAATTTTATAGGCTGTGGCAGTAGAGTATCCGCGGTTTGTTGAGATGCCTGCAAGGCAATAGCTGTTTAGTTTTCCGTAGTACCGTACACACTTAATAGAACTAGTATAGTTAGCTCTTAGGTATTATCATAGCGGGACTTTTTAACCTTTTATAGTATATTCCTCCGCTAGCGTTTAGAGAATTGGGGATTTTAAGGCTTTTTTATTTTCCTTAATCTCTAAAGGGAGGTGGAGTCTATCATGCTCTCTTATATTTGCGATAGTTAATTGCCTAAGCCCAACAGCACTAATTATAACCATTTAAGGACCATAGTTATTGTTAATTCTCCTTAGGAAATGCTGGTAGCTCTCTTACCTCTCACCTATTTTTAAGCTAGGAGGCTCTATTAGCTTTATAAGTATATCAAAGGCTTTTTAGATATATTTACGCTTATAAGGCTTTACGCCTTCCCAGAGATTAATCATCTTGGCGGTTATAAGGAGTTTGGTTATAGCGCTATTAATTAGTAATAGTTAGTGCTGATTTCATTACAATGCCTAAATTAATACTATAGTGTTAGGTGTGTCGAGAAGGAGGCTATCCTAAAAAGATTCTAAGTTGGATAGCGGAGGAGGGATTTAAGTGGAGAATTTAAGTGGAAAATAGTTGGAAAATAGTTGGAATTCTCTTAGGCTAAGAGGTACATTTTATTGGTTCTTTAGTAGGGCTTATAACAGTCGTTCTTCAGTATACCTATAACGTAGGATAAGTAAAAGGCAGGATGCAAAGCGATCTGTGTGAGCTGCCTAGGAGATAAGCCAGGATGCCGAAGTGTCCTTAATCAGAGTGGCATTAAGACTCTAAAATATAGAAACGTGGCATAACGCAACTGGCTAAGCAAGAATGTGGCTTACGCAAGGCGGTAATTAGAGTTTTATTACTATATATTGTGTAGAGCGTGTAAAGAATTTGAATCTATTAGACTGGCGATTATAAGATACTCCTGCTAAATGCGCTAAGGATAAGAATACTAAACCAGAAATAGCTAAAAAGAGCACCACTATCTAAAAATGAGGATACCTTGAAGTATTACTACCGTCCCTTACGTATAGCAGCTCTGCCCTTTACTTTTGTAGAGTGCACCTATAGTGATCTAACCTTAGCATACTAGACGCGTCTTTAGTAAGACTTAAGGGCATCTCTGGAATTCGAAAGCCCGCTCTTATAAACCTAGGTAGGCTTCTAAGCCACCTTATATTCACGCCCTAACTTAGTTATTCTTTCCCCTAGAATATTATCAATCTCCCATTTATCATGCAAGTTCATTTCATTAAATTTGTCTTTTTTAGCCCGGGTACGGCGCTTTATAGTAGGCTCTGGGTTTAAAACGTCGCTCTAGTTGTTAGCGACGCCATCACTATTACTATCCCCCTTATTATGAATATAACTGCTAGCCTTGTTATGCGGTGGTTTAATGCCGTAGAGAAGGGTAGGCTCCTGAAGCGAAGGGCTAGCGGGCTATAGAGTGGATACCGCTTGCTAGCCAACTTGCGGGTATTAAGAGTTGAGGTTAAGGATAGGAGGGATAGGGGGGCTAGAAGATAAGTCTTTACTATAGGTAGGTAGCCTTTGTTGCTTCTAGGGACGTGGACTATTATCGCCCTTGCCGCCCTTACCATCCCTACTACTCTCTTTGGTAGGGTTGTTAGAATTATAATTAGTAATATCATCCCGCTTAAGCTAATTAAGCTTCTACTTCTTTAGTATAAAGGATAATTCGCCTTCCGTATTCCCTTTTTTATAATTACCCTCCTTCCTAATAAGCGGATTGTCTACGTGTAACGGTTATTAGGTTATAGTAATAATATTTTAATATCCGTAACTTACCAATATTATCCGTATTATCGGCTATTAAGTCTTAGTTAGTTGCTATATAGGTCTCCAACTTCTGTCTAGCCTGGGGGATGGTTATAATATCAATTCCCTTAGCTAGGCTATCCATTTTATCAACGTATTCTGTTATAGGTTTAAGATGGTTATATATAGATATACCAAAGAGATTTTCCAGCTCCTCTAAAGAAGGTAGCTCCTTATCCTTATCGTCCTTATTACTGCGGTCATTTCCGTCACCTAATAATTATTAAGCAAGGCCGTTGTATAGGGGGGAAGTGTATACCCAACTTATAAGGTACTAGTTGATCGCCGACTTTATTAGCTTTATTACTAGTATTACCAGCTCTATTATATTTAGGTTCTAAGTCTAGGTCAGCTATATTATCTTTAATAAATATTGGATTCGCTGCTAGCCGTTAGACATATTTATAGTTGTTAGAAAAAGAGGGAGGGGATAATTACTAAATTACCTTTATTGCTTCCTCTAGCGTCTTAGCTGTTACTTTTATTCTTATAAATATCTTTATACTCGTTAAAAGCCTTAGAATCTGCGGGTGCCTTATTAGGTGGAATATTTAAAAAAGGTAATATAGAATAACTTGCCTGAACGCAACTAGCCCAAATATTTCACAGAATCATCTATTGGAGGGAAGTGAGGTACTTTCCCCTTTTTCATCCTCCTCTTTTTGGGTGTGTTGCTTATATTTGCTTTAGAAGCCATAATTATATAATACTAAGAAGCCTTCGGTTTTTTAAGGGGTGTAGTGTAGAAATTAATATTTTTAAGTGAAATTCCTAATTAAAAACAAAGGGGTTAAGAAAATACTACTATTGCTGCCGCTATTATTGTTAGAATTGTCATTGCCTTGTCTTTCTAATAACCCTAAAGGATGGGTTATGCTAGGCTTTTAAGTCTACGCTAGTCCCCTCTTCGCCACTAGTTTATATCCGCAGCATCTATACCAAAATAACCCTACTAGCTTAGTAGCGAATTAAAACATATAATCTATACTCTATTGGCAATTACTGTTCGTAATATATAAAGGTTTACATAGGTTTAAACTCTATTATAAAATTAACGCCTATTAGGAAACTGCGATTAAGACCCAACTAACTAAGCTAGCACATTTAGCCTCTAACAGGGGCATCGCACTAAGCCTCCTTATTAAGGAGGTTAGTGGCAAAGTGCCTCCTCTGCCCTTATTTCTTAGAGTTAGGGCTAGCGCTAATGTGTCCGTTTTCCAACCCAATTATGCCAGCAAACTAAATCTTTTATGCTAGATTCTTTGCGAGACCATAGTTCCTAGGGTTGGATAGGTAGGGGGCATGCCATAATTCTGCTGTAAGCATTAAAAGACACTCTAAGTAATAAGGGTATTCTTAAATCTCTCCCCTGGATCTAAGGAACTTCCTTAATCACACTCTACAGAGCTTGCAGCTACTACTTAACCTCCTAAATATGCGCAAAAGCCTCGCTTTCACCCTTGCCCACAGCTGGATATCACAAACAACATAAGGGGGCAGATAGCGCGAGTAGATTAGGCGATTACGCCCGTATCTATCTCCCTGCGCCCTTTTAGCTAATGCAGCCACCGCATAAAGTCCGTTTCCGTTAAGAGATCAAATGCGTAAATTTTTCTCTAGTATTCGTCAGCTAAGAGCAAGATTATAATACCAGCTCCACCAGAAGCCAGGCTATGCTACCAGATAGGCCATTTACCCCTAGATTCCGCCTTGCAAGTCTTAGGTCTATATAAAGGATGTTTCCGTATAACCTATACCTCCTCAGCTAAATAGGGGGCTGGATTAGACTAAAGCCCAGCAGCTTCTCCAATCGCAATACAATCCTCTAATTATTAGGGAGGAATAAGGTCTAGGCCTAGGTTAAGAAGGCGCTAAAAAGGACGAGGGCTTCTAGCTTCTGGCAGCGCAGCTTTAACTAAGCTAAGTGACTGGCATTAGCCTGTGGTTTCGCTAAGGACCCACTTTAGCATCCGGCTTCGCCTTTATCGTGACGCTGTAATGTGACACTGCCTAACGCGTCCCGTAGCTTACAGTAGCTATAACCTATGTAATCCATTACTAGGCGGTTCTCCGCACAGCCTTATAGCTATTTATAGCTATTCCAACAGGGATTGAGTCGCACATTGTAGTCACACCCGAGACACTACTAGAGGCGGAGGTAAAGAAGAGGATGAACGGAAATGTTATTCCGGTGCACTAATCAGTAGGGGACGTGGGCAGGAGGAGAGGAGAAAGAGAAGAAAGGAGGAATCGGTAGGACCGAAGCATGCGTTAACACCAAGAGAGAGTATAAATATGTCCCATAGAAAGGGCCGAAGAGTTGCAGCGCTAGGTGATTGTTAGTATAAAACATGCGGAGATTGGGGAAGGCGGGCAGAGCACCTACATAGACGCTAAGGGGATGGAAAATGCCTTACGGCTAACAGCTAGAGTCTAAGGTGGCACGGTAGCGGGAAAGAAAAGAGGAGATAGAGCATAAGGGCAAAAGCAGCGAGGGAGAAGGCCTTTTATAG